>OOAJ01000056.1_pt1 | contig 96638 bp, 78 predicted proteins | sample 1671241 | NCBI WGS metagenome assembly OOAJ01 (sample SAMN06348136, study PRJEB24527) | human gut metagenome | biome: human gut; feature: ankylosing spondylitis patient; material: feces | host: Homo sapiens | place: China | collected 2015-10
GGCCACCCGCGCCCACAGGCGTTCGCATGACAGGCGGTAGCGCTTGCGCGGTTTGGCGCGTCTGCGGTCGGCCTTGCGCTGCGCGGGCCCGGCGATGTAATATCTGTCCGTCCACGGGCCCGTCTTCAGCCGTTTCGGCCGGTACGGCCGGTAGGACTCGTTCTCGTTGGACGGGAACCACGTGTTGCGTTTGATCTCCCTGCTGACCATCGAGACGTTGCGGCCGGGCATCAGACCGATCCCGCGGATGCTGGTGCCGTTGCCGATCTCGATCTGGATGACCTGGCGTTCCTCTTCCGACAGGTGCGAATATACTTCTCCCATAGGTGCAACATCCCTTCGGACTGGTTATCTGGACAATCTCCAATCTAACGGGTGTTGCACTTTCATTTAGACAACGGGTGTACACAGGCCCGCAAGGTAGCGTTGTAAGTATGAAGAAGGACTGAGCCCATGCACATTATGTTCGTCTGCACCGGCAATATTTGTCGTTCTCCCATGGGCGAGTTGCTGCTCACCCGCTACCTTTCCGGTACCACAGTGCAGGTTTCCAGTGCGGGTACGCATGGTTTGCCCATGCATCAGATTGATCCCAACAGCGCCCTGCTCATGGAGAGCGTGGGCATCGAACCGGGTGGGTTCCGTTCTCGGCGCCTGACGCAGCCGATGGCAAAGTCCGCTGATCTGATCCTGTGCTTTGAAAAGGATCAGCGTAAGGACATCGTCACGTTGGCTCCCACTGCTGTGAAATACACGTTCCTATTGGGTGACTTCGCAAACATGTGCGAGTACTGCGCGCGCAACGGGCTGGTCAAGGGCTTGACCATTCAGGAACGCTTGCAGTCAGTGATTGACTCTGCTTCCATTATTCGGCCCATGCTTCCCGAACCCGAGGATATTGAGGATCCGCACGGTAAGGAATATGCAAAGTTCCGCACTGCCGCCGAGCAGACGAACAAGGCGCTGCGCACCATCCTGACCAGCATGCGTAAGCACTACCGCGTTGAGGAAGCCCCGGTACGGCCTCAAATTACGCGGCAGTATGCTTACCGGTCTGACATCAAGCTGACGTAAGACGTAAGTATTCACGTCATTCTCACGCCGGTTTCATCTTCCGATACGATTTGTCCGTTACAGTGGCATGCTGTTGGGTGATGACAGTGGGAGTAATGAGTGACTGATTCTAATATTGCCGGCATCGCCGAGGCGGATTTCGGGAAAGCCGGCGTCTCGTTTGATAATGATCGACCGATATTGGTCGATTCCTCAGATTTTTTGTTCTATGCGGCGCTCGCCATGCTGCCGATTGACGGCACAGTAGCAGGCCCATACATGCCGTTTTGGACGCCGCTTTCTCCGTGGTTGTTTATGGCATATGCGGTAGCGAACTGGCGTTTGCTGCCGCAGGTTTGGCACCGTTTCCGCGCATTCTTCCTGTTTCCGGTGCTGTTAATCGCGCTGTCTGCAGTGGATTGGTGTCTGGTAGCACTCCACCGGCTTCCGGCGCTGGTGTCGCTGGCCGGCGTGGCTGGGGCTCTCGCCTGCCTGTGTGCGTTGGACATGGCATTACGTATCAAGCGCTTGTCTTGGCGGCGCATGTTGGATCTGCTGATTCTCGTATATTGGTTTGCCTTCGCAGTCGGCGTGGTGCAGCGGTTGTCAATCATGTTTGATTGGACTTCCGTAAAGAACTTCTTCATTCATCTGATGAGCCGCCAGTACATCAGCAGCACTTCGCATTGGGGCGGTGGCCGCCCGCAGTTTCTGTTCGCAGAACCGAGCTATATAGGTATGCACCTGTTCGGTGTGCTGCTGCCGCTGATCTGGCTGGTGCGTGGTCGTGACCACAAGCGTGCAAACCAACTGCGCGTCCTTATCATGGTATTCGCTGCAGGCTCGGTGCTCATGGGTGCAGGCGTGCGCATCATTCTTGACTCGATTATCGCGTTGGTGTTTGTGATTATCGAGATGAACAGTTGGCACACGTGGCGCGGCCGGCTTGTGGCGTTCGGGGAGCTGGTGGTCACGGTCGGTCTCGGCGCATGCAGCGTGGCAGTGAACCATCGGTTGAGCTCCATAGCCGAGCTTGGCTTTGACGGTGACGGTTCGTTCTATGCCCGTTTATGGCAGTCACTGGGACCAGGTGCGGGTGCGTTGAAGCATCCAAAGCAGTTGTTGCTCGGCTATGGCGCAGGCAATCTATCCGATGCCACCCATCAGGGTGCCGATGCCGCAGTGCGGTCTCTGGAACGTCTGGGCCTGAACGCTTCGGCACCGAAGGGCTGGTACGCACAAGTGACACCAGCAAACATGTTCACGATGAGCGCCTACACCAGCTTTTTCGTGGAGTTCGGCCTGATTGCTTCTGTAATTCTCGTGGTACTAGTGCTGTGGTGGATTAGCCATAACCATGCCTGGAACAAGACCACTGTCTGCTGGCTGCTGTTGACCATATACCTGTATGTGCAGTTCGAAGGATATGCCTTTTATGCCCTTCCACTACTCCTATGGGCAGTGGCTGCCGTGCCAAGGCTTAAATCAAAATGAGAATTCTGGTGACTCATATATTTGGAGTATTCCGATCATGGTGATTGTGCATTGGCTTATTTCGGTGGTTTACTCGAAGTTATTCTTGCTCGTGTGAAGAATAGCCTTATTAAGCCCAATATGGCAGATACCTGACATATCGCTTGCCGGCATCGGGATCTGCTATTTTCAATAGATTACTACTGATGCAGGTTTTAATAAGTCTGGATACTTGGGAGGCTCCACTCGCCGGCAAATCAAATCTTTTGCGAAGGCTGGCGTTAGTCATCGGCAAATAGCTGCCATTTTCTCGTTGCGCGAATGAGGAAGATCATTAAGCAATCTGGCGACATCTACAAGAGAATTTCCTGGATTAGTAAATTCGATACGGCCATCGAAAATACAGATCATAGGTCCGGTACCGGTAATAGAAAAATCTTGGTGAATAAGCATATTTGCCATCAATTCACGAAGTGCCATATGTGGGAACATCCTCAGGGTGACACGTCGTACACCTTGAATGACTTCCTGCTCAGGCAACAGTGCTTCGACATATTCCAACGCTTGATCCAACTTGGCATACCCTGAGAAAAAAGTTTTGCTGCGAGATGGGGAGATTGGTGATGGACCATCGTAACGAATAACGCGCAATGCTTTACGCGCCACGGTTGGGAAATCATTGAAATCGCGAGCGAATAGGAGAGCATCAAGATTGGTGATGGCGTAGTTCCCCGCATCTTGGGCGATGATAAGCTGTTCGCTGGCAAGTAAATGGAGCGTCTGTTGAGTTGATGCCGTCTGGGGTATGTCGAATTCTTGGCGGTACCAATCCACGTCCAGCTTGGTTTTGCTTTTAGATGCAAAAGAGAATCAAAAGAGAAGCAAATGGCAGGCAAAAGAGAATTCGTGTATGCCGCCATGTTCTAAGCAACTCAGAGGGCAAGTCCACAGTCGGTGCAAATAAACAAGGATGCACGATGTTGTTCCGCGTTGCCGCCCGTGTTGTGACGATTGGTGAAAAAGCACGTATTGGGTGAGCTGCTCAGCAATGAGCAACGCTGTCTGTTGCCAATCTGAGCACGAGGCCCAAGATGCGTTCAATTGGTGCCGTTACCAGTCGTGTAAGGCGTCGGATCAGAGTGGCTGAAAGGGTGTTTCTTAATGAGAGACACCACTTTTGCTAGGTATGGGGGGGTATCGTTTACTATCCTTTTCGTAAGTTTTAGTCGCTCCGCAGATGCGAGTTGCAGAGGGCGCGAGATTCAGCGTGGTGGTGTTTGTCGCTGGTCACGTTCCCGTTGCGATTCCGCCGGTGAAGTCGATGAGGATGGGAGAAAAGAAAGCCTAGGTAAGTTCCATGGCTAGGTGTAGATTTCTAGAGCGGATTGGTAGCGTGCGGCCAGCAGCTACTACCAAAAATTGCCAGGGAAGGTGCGGTTATGGGTAGCTCTGAGCTTACTAACGCCGATAAGGGCCGTTATATCAGTTTTGTGGGGGTTGTGGCGTGAGTGGGGTGTCGGCTGTTCAGCATGTGTTCGTTGTGGGATCGAAGGGGATTCCGGGTAGTTACGGCGGGTATGAGACGTTCGTTGATCGTCTGACTGAGTACCACGAGGGTGAGCCGGGGTTGAGATACCACGTAGCGTGCAAGTCGCTGTCGGAGTCGGGTGAGTTCTCGTACCATAACGCGCGTTGTTTCCGGGTACGGGTGCCGCAGATCGGACCGGCGCAGGCAATCTGGTATGACGTGGCGGCGTTGGCGGATTGTGTGGCGTATATTCGCCGCAACCGTATCCCGCATCCAATCGTGTACGTGCTGGCATGCCGCATCGGCCCGTTCACGGCGCATTTCGCGCGCGCGGTCCACCGTCTGGGCGGCAAACTGTACGTGAACCCGGACGGGCACGAGTGGATGCGCGCGAAGTGGAGCGCGCCGGTGCGCAGGTACTGGAAGGTGTCCGAGCGGATGATGACGAAGCACGCTGACCTGATGGTGTGCGATTCGGTAAACATGGAGAAGTACATCCGCGAGGAGTACGCGAGGTACCGTCCGCAGACAACGTTCATCGCCTACGGAGCGGAGGGCCGGCGGAGCCGTCTGGCGGACGACGACCCGAAGCTCCTGGACTGGTTCAGGTCGAAGGGTTTGGAGCCGAAGTCGTACTACCTGGTGGTTGGCCGGTTCGTGCCGGAGAACAACTACGAGACCATGATCCGCGAGTTCATGGCGAGCAACTCGAAGAGGGACTTCGCGCTGGTGACGAACGTGAGCGACAGGTTCCTCGAGGAGTTGAAGGAGAAGACGCATTTCGACCGGGACCCGCGCATCAAGTTCGTGGGCACCGTGTACGACAAGGAGCTTCTGATGAAGATCCGCGAGGAAGCGTACGCGTACTTCCATGGCCACGAGGTGGGAGGCACGAACCCGAGCCTGCTGGAGGCGTTGGCGTCCACGGATCTGAACCTGCTGTTGGGTGTGGGCTTCAACCGCGAGGTCGCGCAGGACGCCGCGTTGTACTGGTCTAAGGAGCCCGGCGACCTGGCCGCCCTGATTGACCATGCCGACGCCATGAGCCCGGACGAGATCCACGCTTTGGGAGCCAGGGCCAAACAACGCATCGCCGACGCGTACAGCTGGCAGCACATCGCCGACCAATACAAGAACCTCTTCCTCGGCAGAGAGCAGAAGGAAGGGTGAAACGATGAAAATCCTCGCCATTCACAACTTCCATCGTTCAGGTTCCGCAAGTGGCGATGATCAAGTATTCAAGAGTGAAACCAGTATGCTCGAGGAACATGGTCATGAAGTAATCCGTTATACGGTGTCGAATGATGAGTTCGACAAGGCGGACGCAGCGGGTAAGTTGGCCGCCACGTTCGGAATGCTGTGGTCGTTTAAGAACTACCGAGCGGTGGTCTCTCTGATTCGCGAGCATCATCCTGACCTAGTGCATGTGCATACATTTTTCCCGCTGTTGTCACCGTCAATTCTGTATGCGGCAAAACGTATGGGTGTGCCGGTAGTGGCGACATTGCATGACACACGTTTTGTATGCCCTGTGGCAACCTCGCTACGCGATGGGAAGATTTGCAATGAATGTGGTGACGGCCATTATCTGCGTATGACTCGTCATGCATGTTTCAAAGGATCTCGTCTTCAGAGTCTTCTCGTGGCGGGCATCTTCAAATACCATCGCGCTCGTCGAAGCTTCTATAAGCAAATCGATAGATATATTTGCCTCAATGAGAATCAGATCGACTTGTTGAAGGATATCGGATTCGATTCATCGAAGATAGTTAAAAAATATAATTTTGTTCCTGATGCTCAGGCGAATATGGCCGCTGAACGTGTATCAGGGTTACCTGAGCGGTATGCAGTTTTTTATGGTCGCATTGGTGCTGAGAAAGGCATTCGTGTACTTCAACGCATATGGAATGAGATTGACGACATTCCGCTGGTGGTGATGGGCGGAGGCCCGTTGGAGGACGATTTCAAGGCTTGGGCAGATAAGAAGCCGAATGTCTATTTCCTCGGATATACGCCGCATGAGCAGTGCATGGCTATTGCGAAAGCCGGAGAGTTCGTGGTGTTTCCCTCGATTTGGTACGAGGGCTGCTCGATGGTCGAAATTGAATCTGAAAGTCTCGGACTGCCGCTTATCGCGACCGACCTTGGCTTTTCCGCGGAAGCAGTCAACGATGGAGTCAACGGTGTCAAAGTTCCGTTGGGTGATATGCATGGTTGGGTTACAGCCATTCGCGGCCTATGGAAAGAGCCAGAGCTATGCAAAAAGATGGGTATGAATGCCCGTCGGGATTATGAGGACAAATACACACCTGAAAACAACTATCAGCAACTTTTAAATGTGTATAGAGGAATAGTCTCCAGCACGGCAAGGCGTTAAAATGGATGGATTTGTGAAAGCGGATAAGCATCGATGGTCTGATCATCGTTTTCCATATGTAATACCGCAATATCGTTTTTTGCGCATCAAACGGAAATGCGAATATTGGAGAAATAGATTCCTACCTTTTTTTATTGTATATAGGCTTCTTTTCGAGCACTATAAAATTAAATATGGAACCGATATACCAGCAAAGGTACAGATAGGAAAAGGGCTACGTATTGAGCATTTAGGTGGAATTGTAGTTAACCCTAAGGCTAAAATCGGTAGCAATGTAACTTTATTAAATGGTGTATTAATTGGTGCTCAAAATAGAGGGAAGCATAAAGGATTTCCAGTAATCGGTGATTATGTTTGGATTGGAACGAATTCGATAATCGTAGGATCCGTACATGTTGGAAACAATGTACTCATAGCTCCAGGCTCTTATATCAATTTTGACGTACCAGATAACAGCATTGTACTAGGAAATCCAGGAAAAATAATCCATAAAGACAATGCGATCGAAGGTTATATAACCTATCCGTATGAGGGAGACTAATGTCTTTAGTTACAATAATTCTTCCTGCGTATAATGCTGAAAAGACGATTGCAAGAGCGATACAATCAGCGCGTTGCCAGGAGTATTCAGATTTAGAGATAATTGTAATCGATGACGGTTCCTCTGATTCGACTTTGAACATTTGCAATGCCTTAGCTGATAAAGACAATAGGCTCAAGATCTGGCATATAAACAATAGTGGCCCAAGCGCAGCACGCAACTACGGGCTATCACAAGCCAAAGGTGAATTCATTTGCTTCATGGACGCAGATGATGAAATGAGCCCTACAATGATTTCACAGTTGGTATCCAATATGCAGGATGACACAGATCTAGTGGCATGCGGATACAAGGTCCGATCCAATAACGGAGATTACGCTTTCGAGCAAAAGCTTGACGACAAATCATATCCCAATAATCGTTTATATGAATTTATCGAAAACCTCCAAGAAGCAAAAGCGTTCAATCCTTTATGGAATAAAATATTCCGTCGCAGTATTATCAACGATAATAATATAAAAATGGATACAGCCGTTGATATGGGAGAAGATTATCTATTCGTCGTAGATTACTGCGCACATACAACGCTAAGTTTAAAAACTATCGATAAAATATTGTACTGTTATCACTTGTCACCCAACGGATTACAAGTCACCGCAAATAAAGACGAAAATTATATTCGCAGAATATCGCAATTAAACAGATTGAGGAAACTATTTGAATATAAAAACTATCCATTAGATTCATTAGATGGTGAATATATGAGAGTGACATATACTTCATTAATAGAGGATATAGAAACAAATAATATAATAACATATATCCAACAAACAAAATATCTAAAAACAATTTTATCACCATCTCGTCAAAAAAGCTTCAAATATAAAGTATTTGCATTTGCATTATCGACCAATAATTCTTTTGTCATTAAAACTTTAACAGGAGTATTCTTGGCAGCGAAAAGGAAAAAGTTTAAATGGTAAAGAATACCTCGCGAAGAAAAATAATTAACAAAAGCATTGGTTATACTACAGTTAATTTATTCGACATCAATATAGTCCCAGCTTTTTCCACATTTGCTTATGTTGCATTAGTATTTCCTAGCTTACTGTATCCTTTATGGAATAATTCACTAGCTTGGCAGATAGTCGAGATTATAGCATTATTGATTATGAGTATCATAGTGCTAACCAATAAAACAAATACGATTAACAATCGTTTGATTTTGATTATTAGTTTGTTACCTATTTTTATTCATAGTTATTCTTTGAAAATAGGCGAATATGGTTTTACAATGCTATGGACAATTTGCATTATATTAACCGTATCTATTTCTTGTTATATAAATTCAGAATTCATACTTAAATATATCGGTATTTTTTCATTTATATATGCATTTTTTACAGTCCTTTCAAATTTCGGATTAGGACCAATACTTTCTCCATACGCACAGATGTATGCTGGACCTATAACTCAAGGCACCATTCAAACCGCAGGGTTAACACAGCACTATACTCATAATTCTCTATTTATTTGTTTATCCGCGATTATTTGGTTCTCATTCTGTTTGTCAACAAATAAATTGAGATATTACTTGTTGACAGTTATTTCAATCCTGGGATTAATATTCACAACAAAACGAGGACCTCTTATAGCAATATCTTTATCACTGCTTATTACTCTATATTTATGTTCAAAAGGATCTCTGAGTAAAAAAATTATTCGTTTCTTTCCTCCTGCAGTAGTTTTACTCATTAGCTTCCTTGTTGTTTATATTATTAGGCCAAGCCTTTTTTCTCGATTCGAAAGTAAGGATAATATTTTATCCAATAGACAATACTTATGGAGTTATGCTTGGGAATTCTTTAAAGAAAATCCTTTAATCGGTAAAGGATGGGGATATTACTCGCATAACTTTAGCTTCTCACTAAGTGGTGTTGAAGTATCTAATCTAAATGCCCATAATACATATTTACAATTATTGGCTGAAACCGGTGTCTTAGGAGCAGCCATATTCTTGTCTTTATTCGTCTTCGGTCTATCAAAAATACATGGTATATTAACAACGCTTGTCAATAAAGGCATGGAATTAAAAACTGAGATAGTTTTCTCTTTTGCATATCAAGTCTTCTTCTTAATACATGCGATAACAGAAAATGCTCTTTACGATAGGATTACTTTCCTTCCTTATATTCTCGCATTAGCTTTTTGTTTAAATGGGAATAATCATGACTAGTTTGAAAAAAAACCTTGTTTATAATATGGCCTATCAGATATTGGTCATATTACTTCCGCTTATTACGGCTCCTTACGTTTCTAGAGTTCTCGGAGCTGCTGGCCTAGGTACGTATTCGTATGTGTATTCCATTTCATATTATTTTGGTCTTGTAGGCATGCTTGGTATCACCAACCACGGTAGCCGAAGCATCGCATTGTACCGAACGGACAAGGTTCAGACTGCGCAAACATTTTGGAATATCTACGCGATTCAGTTTATCAGTACAGGAATTGCCGTTTTTTCATATACCATCTTTGCTTTTGTCTTATTTAATGGCAACAAGATAGTTGCCTATATTAATATTCTTTTTGTTATTTCGTATTTACTTGATATTAATTGGCTATTCTTTGGTCTTGAACAGTTCAAAATAACAGTCATCAGGAACACGATTATCAAAGTTGCGACCGCATGCTCAATTTTTATCTTCGTAAAAGATCGCAATGACTTATGGTTGTATACGCTGATTATGGCTCTGGGAGCTTCTCTAAGTCAAATTTATCTTTGGATGAATGTCCATAAGTTCGTTTCATTCTGCAAACCAGAATGGTCTGAAGTGAAGAAGAACGTCAAGCCAGTAATAATATTATTCATACCTGCAATTGCCTATAGCATCTACAAAGTGTTAGACAAGATCATGCTTGGCGCCATGTCCGACATGACTCAAGTTGGTCTATTCGACAATGCTGAACGAATCGTAAATATCCCCGTCAGCCTCATTACCGCTTTTGGCACGGTTATGCTGCCGAGGATTTCCAATCTCATCGCTGCCGGGGACTCTAATCAAATAAAGAAGTACAACGCTATCTCGTTCCGCTACTTCACTATGCTTGTCTGCGGTGCAGCTTTTGGTCTTGCAGGAATCAGTAATATTCTTGCTCCCGTTTATTTTGGAGACGAATTCAAGGGAAGCTCACCTATTATATTTGGCTTAAGTTTTAGCCTCATTTTTATGATCTGGGCTAACATCATACGAACCCAATATTTGATTCCAAACAAAAAAGATATGCCATATGTCATCTCAACATTGTTTGGCGCTGCTATTAATATTTCAGTAAACTTGCTCTTAATTCCTCATTTGCAGGCAGTAGGTACGATGATTGGCACCATCCTAGCCGAGCTATCTGTATTTTGCGTTCAATACTTATTCACCAGAAAAGACTTTCCAACTCTTCAATACCTGAAATCAGGAATCATATTCTTCCCAATAGGGGCATTAATGGGTATCATTGTCTGGATTGTCGGTCAGATTCTTGGCCCAACGATTATCACTCTGATTATTCAAATTATTCTTGGTGCATTCATCTACGGGATTGGGTCTCTGATTTATCTAATTGCAATCAAAGACGACATATTCATCTCTATGTTCAAAAAGACTTTTCATATTACCGCAAATTCACGCCTACCGAAGCATCGGTCTGTTTGATTTAAGTATCAACGAAAAGGAGAAATAATGTCTCGTAATGATAAAACCGCTACTATTACATTCCATAATTCTTACAACTGTGGATCCATGTTGCAAGCATTAGCTCTTCAAAAAGTTTTAATTGACAAATATGGTGTCGATAATGAAATTCTTGATTTTTCAAATCAAGGACAAAAAGAAATGTACAGCATTTTTTGGAAAGTTACTGGCTTTAAGTCATTTATCAAGAATGCACTTTGGGCTACCGTTTATAAGCAAATCAAGCAGCAGGCTGCCGCATATGAAGCGTTTGAGCATAAATATTTCTGTCTGTCACAGGATACCTACACTTCCAATAAAGAATTAACCGCCACGAATTCCAAGTATCAGAAATTCATCACTGGCAGTGATCAGGTATGGAACATTCGATGCATGGATGCTGATGATGCATATTATTTGAACTTTGTTTCTGATTTCAACAGACGATACGCATATGCCGTGAGCTTCGGCGCTAACAATCCATTTGCGGACAGCTCTCTTAAGGATCACTACCTTAATCTTGTCAATAAGTTTAATAAGATTTCGGTTCGCGAGCAGAACGCAAAGAAATGGGTTTCCACAGCCACCGGCAGAGAGGTCTCGCTTTGTGTGGACCCCACCATGTTACTTTCTCAAGGAGAATGGGAAAAAACAGTACAGCTCGGTAGTGCCCCAATCATCCAAGGCGACTACATCTTCTATTACTGCTTCAGCATCTCACAGGAGATAGCATCCTTCCTCCACCAAGTATCCAAGAAAACCGGTATGCCGGTATACTTCTTTGAACCCAAAGAATGGGCTCTTCGCTGCTGCTGGAAGAACAAGATTCGTCTGGTAAAGAAATATGGCCCGGAAGCCTTCTTGAATTACATGAAATACGCAAAGATGGTCTTCACCACTTCCTTCCATGGAACAGCTTTCTCAACGATTTTCCATAAGAACTTTTGGTACATCGATTCCGGGCATAATGATTTGTCCAAGGACGATCGTGCTGTATCGTTCCTCACTCAGCTTAAGCTCACAGATCGTTACAAAACAATTTCTTCACTTCTACAGACAGACCTGTCGCTAATTCCCGATTACACCCAACCAGATCAAGCGCTTGCAAAGCTCCGCGAAGAAGCTTTTGAATATATTGAAGGCATAGTAAATGACTGATAAATCCGATAAGCAGGCGTACCTGCTCATGGCACACAACAATCTTGAGCAGCTTAACTTCCTAATTAGATCTTTAGATTCAGAATTCAGTGATATCTTTCTTCACCTCGACGCTAAATCTAAAATTAATCCGGATGAGATTGTTAGACCTGTTTCTTCCCAACTTTATTTCTGTGATCGAATCAATGTATATTGGGCGGAATACAGCCAAGTGCAATGTGAGTTAAATCTATTGCGCCTCGCTACTCGGATTGGTAAGTATAATTACTATCATCTGATATCTGGTATGGATTTCCCTTTGAAGAACCAGAAGGAAATCCATACCATGTTAAGAAATCGAAACGATATATTCATTCATTTCACTACACATAGAAATGTTGAACTAACCATACCTTTTGTACGGTACTACCATTTATTTCAAAAACAACTTTGTGTAGCAAACAGAGATCATACTTTTTCTATCTACAAGGTATTTGAAAAAATATCGATTTTAATCCAGCGATTAATCCATTTGAACCGTATTTCGACTGATATTGTAATCAAAAAAGGAGCGAATTGGTTCAGCATCCCTGACGATTTCGCAAGATACGTCCTTGACCATCAGGATTGCATAAAGAAGCTATTTAATAATACTCGCAGCCCTGATGAATTCTTTATACAGACTCTTGCATTCAACAATCCCGATTACAAGAAACGTATATACAGGTTCAAAGAAGACGATTCATCTGAATCATGCCTGCGCCATATCGATTGGATGAGGGGTAGCCCTTACACTTTCACCATAAAGGATTATGATGAACTCGTTAACTGTGGGATGATTTTTGCTAGAAAATTCGATTTGAACAAGGACAGACAAATCATCCTTAAACTCATGAGTCATCTTTCTGGCTAAAAGCAGTCAACAAGCTTGAGGCATATGTAATAGATGATCGCAATGTGGCCTGTTTTTGCTTTATGCACGTCCAACGCCAGTTCGAACCGGACCAGGAACTTGAAGCTTGCAGGTGACTGGAAGCCGAAAGGTGTCTTGTCGGCTTGCGTCATAACGGCATCGCCGAATAGGCTCATCCAACGGGGCGTTTCCACGGGGTACCCACCCCCTTGTAGGATATGAGAGCATGGCTGATAAAGTGTTTATTCCCCATAACATTATTGTGACCGGTGGCTGTGGTTTTATCGGTTCGAATTTCGTGCATTACGTGGTGGAGAACCATCCGGACGTGCATGTGACCGTGCTGGACAAGCTCACGTACGCGGGCAATCCGGAGAACATCGCGGGCCTGCCTGAGGATCGTGTGGAGCTCGTGGTGGGCGACATTTGCGATGCGGATCTGCTCGACAAAATCGTGCCGGGGCATGACGCGATCGTGCATTACGCGGCCGAGTCCCACAACGACAATTCCATCGCGGATCCGGAGCCGTTCCTGAGGACGAACGTGGAGGGCACGTTCCGTCTGCTCGAGGCGGTCAGGAAGTATGGGATCCGCTACCACCACGTGAGTACGGACGAGGTGTACGGCGACCTCGCCCTGGACGATCCGGCGAAGTTCACGGAGTCCACCCCGTACCATCCGTCCAGCCCGTATTCGTCCACGAAGGCGGCATCGGACATGCTGGTGCGCGCGTGGACCCGCACGTACGGCATCCGCGCCACGATCTCGAACTGCTCGAATAACTACGGCCCGTACCAGCATGTGGAGAAGTTCATCCCGCGCCAGATCACGAACATCCTGGACGGTCAGCGTCCGAAGCTGTATGGTAAGGGCGAGAACGTGCGCGACTGGATCCACACCGAGGACCACAGTTCGGGCGTGTGGACGATTCTCACGAAGGGCCGCATTGGCGAGACGTACCTGATTGGCGCCAACGGCGAGAGGAACAACATCACCGTGCTGCGCATGCTCCTGAAGATGATGGGACAGCCGGAGGACGCGTTCGACTGGGTCAAGGACCGCCCGGGCCACGACCGCCGTTACGCGATCGACTCGACCAAGCTGCGCACCGAGCTCGGCTGGACGCCGAGGCACACCGACTTCGAATCGGGCCTGAAGCAGACGATCGAATGGTACACGCAGAACCGTGCGTGGTGGGAGCCGGCCAAGGCCGCGACCGAGGCGCGTTACAAGCAGCAGGGCCAGTGAGGGGATGGATTTCATGGATTTCGAAAAAGATCTGAGGGTCGTGGAGACGAACATCCCGGGCCTGATCGTGTTCGACCTGCCGGTGCATGGCGACAACCGGGGCTGGTTCAAGGAGAACTGGCAGCGTGCGAAGCAGACGAATCTGGGCCTGCCTGATTTCGGGCCGGTGCAGAACAACATCTCGTTCAACGCGAAGAAGGGCGTGACGCGTGGCATCCACGCGGAACCGTGGGACAAGTACATCAGCATCGCGGCCGGCAGCGTGTTTGGCGCGTGGGTGGATTTGCGTCCGGGCGAGAGCTTCGGCCAGGTGTATACGACCGTATTGGATCCGTCGAAGGCGATCTACGTGCCGCGCGGCGTGGGCAACAGCTTCCAGGCGTTGGAGGACGGTACCGTGTACACGTACCTCGTGAACGCGCACTGGTCTTTGGAACAGAAGAAGACGTACACGTTCGTGAACCTCGCCGACCCGGACCTGGGCATCCAGTGGCCGATCCCGTTGGAGGACTCTGAACGCTCCGAGGCGGACCTGCACCATCCCATGTTGAGGGACGCGAAGCCGATGGCGCCGCGCCGCACGATGGTGACGGGCTGCAACGGGCAGCTGGGCCGCGCAATCCGTGCCTACGTGGACGCGCATGGTTTGGAGGGTTTCGAGTTCAACGACATCGACACGTTCGACTTTTCCGACCCGGCCCAGTACGACCAATTCGACTGGAGCCTGTACGGCACGGTCATCAACGCGGGCGCGTACACCGCGGTCGACAAGGCCGAGACGGCGGAGGGGCGCGCGTTGGCCTGGAAGGCGAACGCGCAGGGACCCGCCCTTTTGGCCCGTGTGGCGCGCGAGCACAACATCACGCTCGTGCACGTGAGCTCGGACTACGTGTTCGACGGGACCCGCGAGACGCACGACGAGTCGGAGGCGTTTGCGCCGTTGGGCGTGTACGGGCAGTCGAAGGCAGCGGGTGACATCGCGGTCGCGAACGCGCCTCGTCATTACATCCTGCGTTCGAGCTGGGTGATCGGCGAGGGACGTAATTTCGTCAAGACCATGATGGGCCTGTCCGACAGGGTCGCGAAGGGTGAGCTGGAGAGGGTGACGGTGGTGGACGACCAGTACGGCCGTCTCACGTTCACCAAGGACATGGCCGATGCCATCTTCCACCTGCTCGATGGCGGCGCGGCGTACGGCACGTACAATCTGACCGGTTCCGGGGCTGTGAAGAGTTGGGCGGATATCGCGTGTGAGGTGTTCGATCTGTCGAACGGCAACGGCGGGAAGGTCAGGCCGATCTCGACCGCGGAGTATTTCGCGAACGCGAAGGCGCCGGTGAGCCCGCGCCCGACGTATTCCGCGCTGGACCTGGCCAAGATCGAGGCCACGGGCCTGGACGTGCCGGACTGGGGGGAGTCCCTGAAGGCATACGTTGCCAAGGAACTCAAGAAGTAACAGATTTGTCTCGGGCGGTTTCCTCAGCGAAACCGCCCGAGACTTGTGTAATTAGGTTTTTATAAACCGCAGAGAAGGGAATCTCATAATGAAGGGCATTATTCTTGCTGGTGGCTCGGGTACGAGACTGTACCCGCTGACCACGGTCACGTCGAAGCAGCTGTTGCCGGTGTACGACAAGCCGATGATCTACTACCCGCTCAGCGTGCTGATGATGGCCGGCATCCGTGACATCCTGATTATCAGCACGCCGAAGGACCTGCCGAACTTCGAGCGGCTCCTGGGTGACGGCTCGCATTACGGCGTGCGCTTTTCCTACAAGGTGCAGCCGTCCCCGGACGGGCTGGCACAGGCGTTCCTGCTGGGCGAGGAGTTCATCGCGGGCGAGCCGTGTGCGCTGGTGCTGGGCGACAACATCTTCTACGGCAACGGCCTGGGCGCGACCTTGCGCAAGGCCGTGGCGAAGGCCGAGTCCGGTGAAGGTGCGAGCGTGTTCGGCTATTACGTGGACGATCCGGAGCGTTATGGCGTGGTCGAGTTCGACGAGGACAAGAAGGCCGTGTCCATCGAGGAGAAGCCGGCGCATCCGAAGTCGCATTACGCGGTGACCGGCCTGTACTTCTACGACGAGCACGTGGTCGAGTACGCCAAGCAGGTGAAGCCGAGTCCGCGTGGCGAGCTGGAGATCACGGATCTGAACCGCATGTACCTGGACGCGGGCATGTTGAACGTGCGCACGCTGGGGCGTGGCTACGCGTGGCTGGATACCGGTACGATGGACAGCCTGTTCGAGGCTGGCGAATTCGTGCGTACAGTCCAGCGCGCGCAGGGCCTTCCGATCGCGATCGTGGAAGAGATCGCCTACGAGAACGGGTGGATCACTCGCGACCAGCTCATGGAGTCCGCGGAACGATACGGCAAGAGTCCCTACGGGCAGCATCTCAAGGGCATAGCCGACGGCGAGATCATGCTCGTACCCAACCAGAAGAATTGACAAAGGTCTGGTCCCGGAGCTCTTCAGTTCGTCGGGTGTTCCAAGGCGGTGAACATTCCGGTCGTCCACCTTTCAACGGCCCTGCGCCAGTTTTCATACCAGAAATCCGTGTGACCAGTATGCGCTGGTCACACGGATTTCCGCTATCAGTGGTCACTGATCGTTTTTCATCTGGCTTGAATGCTGGATGAATCGGCTATCAGGGGATACGGATGATTGTGCATTCGGTTGGATGCTTTGTCCCATAGCGGATCGAACCAGTGTCTGCGCCGTGGCGGTCGATGGCGATGTCGAACAGTGTCTGGCGGATGAAATCGATCAGGGTATAGGCCGCATAGATCGCCAATAGGATACTGATACAGGTCCTGCAGGTTGAATAGGTGCGACATAGCCGGTAATCAGGTATACGGCGAACGCAAATTGCGTGAGTTAACTGACGACACGACCGCGGAGAGTGAAGCGGTCTCACAAGAAAAGTGGGTGGCTTCTCAAAGGTTATCCGCTTTTTGGCTTCCGGCGTTCATGCAGCGTTTTCTTTGGTTTCGTGGCACGGAGCGGTTGAAGACCGCAATGCGAGATACGTGTTCACGACCATGTGCTGGACCTCGGGCTGTTGTTCCCGGATAAGTTCCAGAACCCGCTTTCCTGCTTCGGCGCCAAGATAATCCACGCTTTGGTGAACGGTGGTGAGGTCGAGCTGTTTCGCGTAGGTGCTGTCGTCAAAGCCGATGAGGGATATATCCTGTGGAATCCTGATGCCGCAATGCGGCAGTTTGAACAGCAGCGGAATGGCGGTCATATCTGCCTGGCAACAGATCGCCGTCGGGCGTGGGAAGCGGGACAGCAGCTGCGATATCGCGAAATCCTCTGGATTGTCGACTTCGCGCGGCACGCGAATCAGCGAGGGCTGTATGTCGGCATCTATGTCGTGGCACGCACGCAGAAAGGCATCGGCTCGTAAGTCGGCGCTATAAGGTAGTGGCGCCTGTTCGGAATCGGAGCATACGAAGCATATTTCGCGGTGCCCGAGATCATGCAGGTGCTTGATGGGCAATCGCATGCTAGTGTACTCATCTATGCCGACGGTGGCGTCGAATCCCTGGGGTAGGGGAACGTTGATGCCGATTAGTGGTATCTCAAGGCGTCTGAGATTTTCGATTTCCGCGACATCGACGCCAAACGAGGAAACGATCACGGCATCGACGTTGTGACGTAGCGGAATCTCTGTGAACAGCTGACGACGATTGGTGGCATTGGGGATGACATATGTGCATATGTCGTAGCCATGGGGCTGGAGCGCATCGTTCAATGCTGAGCAGATGTGCGCGTTGAACCAAGTCGCCATCGATTCGCTGATCAGCAGTGCGATACGAAACGATTGCTGCGATTTCAGCGCCGATGCTGAACGGGAGATGGTGAATCCAAGTTCGTTTGCCGCAGCCATGACTTTTTCCCGTGTCCCTTGCAGTACCTTGTCGGGATGGGCAAATGTCCGTGAGACGGTGGCGGTCGACACGCCGGCTTTATTCGCGACATCTTGCGTCGTGGGCTTCACGTGGATGCCTCATTTCTGTTGTTTTTTTTTTCAAAGGATAACACCTTTGTTCTCCAAGGAATGGTGTCTCTTGTGAACTCGTATACATTCTATCTTAGACATAAATCGTTTGACATCTGAAAAACTTAATGTTATCGTATACATCGTTCCGTTAAATCGGAGTAGATTTACAAGGGACAAAGGAGGATCAGAAAATGAAGAACAAGCAATGGATGCTTCGTGCAGTTGGTGCGATCTCCGCTTTGGCATTGGGGCTCGGCGGATTGGCCGCATGCGGTAGCGGCTCCTCTGCAGAGAGCGGAAACGGACGAGTCTACTATCTCAACAAGAAGGCGGAAGAACAGGCGACATGGGTCAAGCTTGGCAAGGCCTTCGAAAAGGAGACAGGCATTCCGGTCCAGATCCAGACCGGCGGTTCGGATTACGACTCGACGCTGCGTTCGGAACTCGCCAAGAAAACCGCTCCCACGATGTTCCAGGCCGATGGTCCGAGCTTCATGAGCAGCTTCATGAAGTATGCCAAGGATCTCTCCGGCAGTGATGTCTACGGGCAGCTTGATAAGAATTATAGGAATCGTGCGCTGACCAACAACGATGGCAAGCCGATCGCCATTCCCTATGCGACTGAAAGCTATGGCATCATCTACAACAAGGCCCTGCTCAAGAAGTATTTCGATGCCAGCTGGTCCACAGTGAAATCCATCAAAGACATCAACGGGTTCAAGTCTCTGAAGGTCGTCGCTGACGAGATCCAAGCCCACAAGGGCGACCTCGGGGTCAAGGGGGCGTTCAGCTCGGCTGGACTCGACACCAGCTCGGCCTTCCGCTACAACTTCCACCTTCCCAGCGTGCCGTTGTATTACGAATATGTCGATGACGGTGTCGATATGACCAAGGTCCCGTCGAGTGTCAAGGGCACCTACGTCAAGAAGATGAAGAACATCTTCGACCTGTATATCCAGGACTCGACGGTCGAGCCCAGCTCCCTGTCCGGCAAGACCATGGATGATTCCATCGCTGAATTCGCCACCGGTCAGGCGGTGTTCTTCCAGGATGGCGTGTGGGTCTACAACCAGATCAAGGGCCAGTCCGTATCCGATGATGACCTGGGAGTGCTCCCTATCTACATTGGCGTCAAAGGCGAGGAAAAGCAGGGACTGAATCAGGTGATCAGCAACTACTGGTGTGTGAACTCCAAGGTCTCCGAAAAGGACCAGCAGGCCACCGAGAAGTTCCTGAACTGGCTGGTCACCTCCGATGCCGCGCTTAAGGCGATTTCCCAGGACATGGGACTGGTCGCCCCGTTCACGAGCTTCGACAAGGAACAGTATCAGGTCAACAACCCGCTGGTGAACGCCAATCGCGAATACCAGAAGGCGGGGAAGACCGATGTGATCAGCGTTCCCACCGTCTCCCACCAGTGGGAGCAGGACCTCGGCTCCGCCGAGCTCAATTACGCTCAGGGCAACGGCAACTGGGACGACGTCACCAAGGTATTCACCGACAACTGGGCCAGTGAATACAAGCTCGCCTACGGTGAGTGAGGAATCCCTGTCATGATTACGATGACCGGTCGGGCCATCAGGCGCTGGTGGCCCCTGTTCGTACTTCCGACATGCTTCGCCTTCGCACTCGGTTTCGTGGTGCCGCTGGTGATGGGTGTCTACCTCAGCTTCACTGAATTCACGACGATCACCGATGCCGAGTTCGTGGGTCTGAAGAATTACACCAGAGCGATGCAGGATCCCGATTTCCTGCACGCGCTGCTGTTCACCGTGGCCTTTACCATCATCACCACCATACTTATCAATGTCGCGGCGTTCTTCGTCGCATACATGTTCACGAAGGTAATGCGTGGCGCGAAGCTGTTCCGCTCGGTGTTCTTCATGCCGAACCTCATCGGCGGCATCGTCCTGGGCTATATATGGCAGCTGCTGCTGAACGGCATACTGGCTCACTGGAACATCTCGCTGACGTATCACGCCAAATACGGGTTCATCGGCATGGTGATCCTGGTATGTTGGCAGCAAATCGGCTACATGATGGTGATCTACATCGCCGGACTGCAGAACGTGCCAAGCGATGTATTGGAGGCCGCCTCCGTGGACGGCGCATCCCCGAGCCAGATCCTGTGGAACGTCACCATCCCGCTGATGATGCCAAGCATCACGGTTTGCTCGTTCCTTACCGTGACCAATGGCTTCAAGCTCTTCGATCAGAATCTCGCCCTGACCAACGGCGCACCGAGCAATACCTCGGAGATGCTGGCGCTGAACATCTACCGTACATTCTATGGACGTGCCGGATTCGAAGGCGTGGGTCAGGCGAAGGCAGTGATGTTCTTCATTCTCGTCGCCCTGATCGCCATCATCCAGAACAAGCTCACCACCAGTAAGGAGGTCCAGGCATGAACCAGCGTATCAAGCACGGCCCGTTCTGGACGGGTCTGTTCTCGGTCATCTCCCTGGCATGGCTGTTCCCGCTTGCCTTGGTACTGATCAATTCCTTCAAGAAGAAGATTTATATCTCCGCCGACACCTTCTCCCTGCCGACGGGCAAGGAGTTCGCCGGGTTCTTCAACTACAAGGACGGAGTCGAGAAGACCAACTTCGTGGCTAGCTTCGGATGGAGCCTGCTCATCACGGTCGGTGCGGTGCTCATCATCCTCCTGTGCACTTCGATGTGCGCCTGGTGGATCGTGCGAGTGAACAATCGTGCGGCGAAGATCATCTACATGCTGTTCCTGCTGAATATGATCGTCCCCTTCCAGATGGTGATGTTTCCGCTGTCGAAGATGGCCGACATGCTCAGCTTGAACACCCCATGGGGCATCTGCCTTGTGTATCTGGGATTCGGAGCCGGACTTCCGGTGTTCATATTCACCGGTACGATCAAGTCCATTCCGCAGGAGATCGAGGAATCCGCAATGATCGATGGTGCCGGTGCGGTGCGCACATACTTCACCATTGTCGTGCCGATGATGCGCTCGTCGATTATCACCGTTGCGATTCTGCAGACCATGTGGATCTGGAACGACTACCTGCTGCCGTATCTGACATTGGATCTACAGCGGTTCAAGACCATCCCCATCGCGATCCAGTACCTGCGGGGCGGTTATGGCACCATCGACATGGGTGCCCTCATGGCGTGCCTGGTACTGGCGATCATTCCGATCGTCATCTTCTTCGCGCTATGCCAGAAGTACATCATCCAGGGCATCACGGCCGGCGCGGTGAAGGGCTGATCGGATATGCGCGCAGTGTTCGCCAGGGATTCTGCCTTCATGCATGGTCTTGACATGGTGGCCAACGCCGCGGTACTCACGCTGCTCACCGTAGCGTGCAGTCTCCCGTTGGTCACCATCGGGGCCGCGCTGACGGCCTCCTACGAAACCGCTTGGTCGATAAGGGAGGGGAAAGGATACCTGCTGCGCACATACATGTCGGCGTTCAGGAGGAATTTCCCCATCGCGACGGCCCTGTGGGCGGTACTTGCGGCAACGGGATTGGCGCTCGCCGCACTATGGCTCTTCGCCAACGACACAGTGGCGACGGTGGCGAAGATCATGCTGACGTTGCTGTGGATCATCGCTATGGTTTGGGCCTGGCCGTTGGCGGCCCGTTTCGAGAACTCGGTGATTGCCACCTTGCGCAACGCATTGCTGTTCGGAGGCACGTCGCCGATTACGACATTGGTCGTTCTTGTCATCCCGGGCATCGTGATCGGTCTGACGGCGGCCAGCATCCAGTGGCTTCCGCAGGGACTGTACCTATTGCTGGTATTGGGCCTTGGCATGACTGTGCAACTTCAGGTTCCTCTGTTCGATCATGTGCTACAACCCTATGTAGACAAAGCAAACGCATAAGCAACATACGCAAGGTTTCGGCGGACGTGCCGATTCCGGTGCATCCGCCGAAACCTATGAATCATGATTCATGCATGTGGATCATGAATAACCAACACGAAGGAGCGTAACAGTTATGGTACGTAGCTCGGCCTTCTCGCTGTCATCGATGCGAGCCAAGCCGCTCGCCAACGGCGAATCCATCTTGAAAAGCGACCGATGGCGTATCAGCATCATCACAGAGGCTCTGGTGCGATTCGAATGGTCCGATGACGGTCATTTTGTCGACGAGGCGACGCAGAACGTTTTGGTACGTGATTTCGAGCGGAACCCGTCGTTCACGGTCGCCGAAAGAAATGGCTGGCTGGAGATCGACACCAGCAAGCTGCATATTTCCTATAATCAGCAGCCATTCAGTGCCGAAGGACTCTATGCGGTCATTAAGAATGTCGATTCGACGGGAAACACATGGCATTATGGGGATAGGCAGAACGGCAATCTGTACGGCACATGCCGCACCCTTGACGAGGCGGACGGCGCCACGCCGTTAGAGCCGGGTGTGGCAAGCCGTGATGGCTGGGCCGTCATCGACGATTCGAATTCCAATCTCATTGTCGAGACGGATACGGTCAATTCCGTTCGCAATCCCTTCGGGACCTGGATGAAACCGCGCAGTCATAAGAGCACCGATTTGTATTTGTTCGGATACGGTCACAATTACCGTGAGGCGGTGCACGACCTATACCGTCTGACCGGTCCGACACCGTTGCTGCCACGCTTTGTGTTCGGCAATTGGTGGAGTCGATACCATCGTTACACCGAGACCGAATACCACGAACTGGTGGAGCGTTTCTCGGAGAAGAAGTTGCCGTTTACCGTGGCCGTCATCGACATGGATTGGCATCTGGTCGATGATGTGGATCCCAAGTATGGCTCGGGGTGGACCGGATATACATGGAATCGTGAGTTCTTCCCCGACCCGAAGCAATTCATGTCGTGGTTGCATGAGCAAGGTATGAAAGTCACGTTGAACGTTCATCCGAGGGATGGCATACGTGCATTTGAGGAAAGCTACCCGGAGATGGCCAAGGCGATGGGCATCGATCCCGATACGCAGGAAGCGGTCCAATTCGATCTGACCGACCCCAAGTTCATGGCGGCGTACTTCGACTTGCTCCATCATCCTATGGAGGATGATGGCGTCGATTTCTGGTGGTTGGACTGGCAGCAGGGCGGAGTTACGCGACAGCCTGGACTTGATCCGTTATGGGGCCTGAACCATCTGCATTATCTTGATTCCGGTCGCAATGACGGAAGCGCATATGCCGAACGCAATCCGAGGCCGCTTACGTTCTCCCGTTACGCCGGGCCTGGATCGCATAGGTACCCGATTGGCTTCTCCGGTGACACGGTGGTGACATGGGATTCGCTCAAGTTCCAGCCATATTTCACAGCCACGGCTTCGAACATCGGATACGGCTGGTGGAGCCACGACATCGGTGGGCATATGTTCGGCTATCGCGATGAGGAGTTGGAGGCTCGTTGGTACCAGTTGGGCACGTTCAGTCCGATCAACCGCCTCCACTCGACCGATTCGCCGTTCAATGGCAAGGAACCGTGGAATTTCCAAAGCGATACGGCCGCCGCAATGACCGCGGCATTGCGTCTCCGCCATGCGCTGATACCGTACCTGTATACGATGAATCATCGCGCGGCATATGAAGGTGAGCCGCTGGTACAGCCGATGTATTGGAATGATCCCGAAGAAGAGAACGCCTATTCGATGCCTACTGAATTCTGGTTTGGCACGGAACTCGTGGTTTCTCCCGTTGTGGAACGGATGAACCATGAAGTGCAGAAAGCCAAGGCCGATGTATGGTTGCCGAAGGGCGAGTGGTTCGATTTCTTCGATGGACGCAGATACGCATCACCCGCAGACGATGGACGTTGGTTGGAGGTCTGGCGTGGACTGGACCGTATTCCGGTGTTCGCCAAGGCCGGTGCGATCGTGCCGATACAACTGCCCGCTGACGGCGAGAGGCTGAACTCGGTGGAGAATCCGAGTTCGTTGCAGGTGCTGGTGTTCCCGGGCGCATCGGGTTCATTCACCCTATGGGAGGATGATGGCGCGCCCGAAGACAGGATTCGCTGGGCTAGCACTGAACTGGCTCTGGAATGCGAGAACCGTGCCGAAGGAACCGAAGAGGGTGACGGCAAAGCGGCTTCGTTCCGCATAACGCCGGTATCCGGTGCCGCTGATGTGGTTCCAGACAGGCGCAACTGGGATCTTGTGTTCCGCGGTGTGGCACCCGAGTCGGCGAATGGCTTGACCGTTAGCATCAACGGGGTTCCCGTCAAAGCGAAAACCTCCTATAATCGCGGCAGCTTAAGCCTGACGGTTCGGCTTTCCGACGTCGAGTCCTCCGCCGCCGTTGAAGTCGAGTTCCCCGAGGGAATCATCGTGGCAGCGAATCCGACTGCTGATGACGCCTTCGCCGTGCTCAAAACAGCGCAGGTGCATTACCGTACTAAGGAATTGGCTTATAAGATGATTCAGCACTCCGGTTCCGCCGCCTTGGCAGGATTGGGCACTCTGAACATCTCCACCGATGGCATAAGGAAAACTCTGGAAATATCACGTATGCCAGATACGTTGATTCGGGCTTTGGCCGAGGTGCTGCTGCGAAGCTGACATTCCGGAAGACATGATCGGCCGCGATCTCATGGCCTCTACCGCGAAAGCGGAGATGCCCGCAAGCAGATCGCGGCCGATCTTTTTTCGATATGCGGTCAGGGGATGTTTGGTGCGGTCGGGCATGTGATGGGATATTATGAATTAGTCGTGTTTTCGCGTGTTGTGCCTCTATCTCGCCTACGTGTAGCAGCTTTTTCCCTGTAGCCCGTTCCTGACCGTTGCAATTCCGATGTTCGTGGCCTTAGCATCGCCGATTGCGTGCCGCACGTAAGCGAGATAGGAGACGAAGAATAAGAAGTCGCTTGCTTTGCCGTACCCGTTCGGGCGGCACCACCTAGGTCGATGATTGAGTTTTGCCCGGCTCCCGGAGTGAACTGGAATTACTGTTGCAATCCTGAGCGTTAAGCAAAGGTTACTGTTCATAGAGTTATGAAGAACGAAAGGAATAGCATATCTTGACTCGAAAACTTGTAGAGCATAAGGATAAGGAAAATGCGGATAAGGAGTTCTACAGGTTATATGCAGATACCTTCTTCGATGGTGCGTATCGTCATAGTGCTGCATTACGGGCTATTGAGATGAGTGCGGAGAGCGGGTCCATGAGTCAGGATCAGTTACTGGATTGTTGCTATCATGCGGGTTCTGCCGTCGAGCTATTCATCGATGGGGTTCTCGCTTTGGACAGTAATCTGGATATTCTTTGGAAAAATAAAAAACCAGAAGATATGGAATATTTCACTCTTCCCTTCCATGATGCCTATCGGTATCAGTATAAGGTGCAGGAAGGTCGTATGCCCAATGCGCTGCATGGAATCATTGGTCGGCAGACTCGGCAGATCAGCGAGATTCGAAAAGAACTGGAAAGAGGGGCCGAGACCTGTCTTTTCCCTGAAAATTCTGATAGGAAAGCGATTCTCACCTGGCTTGAAAATCTCTCGAATCTGCGAAATAAGGCGATCCATGCGAACACTTTGGTTGGAGGTGATGAGGATGCGGCTTGCAGATTCAACGTTTTCAGAGAGTATGTAAGGCGCACATTCAAGCAAACCGATGCGGCATATAAAGCACTTGTTGTCAGTTCGAAGCAATCTCCATTTGCCGGTGCGGAAAAGCGATTATTCCAAAGGTGGTACATAGAAGCTCGGGAGCGTTTCGTGAATGCTGAACGAGAGGATTCCAGCGCTGAGAGCAGGAGATTGGAGAAAGAGCGTGAGCGGATTGAGCGGCGTTGGAGTCATTTTGAGGATCTACACGGAAAACGACATACTAGATGTGAAATAGGAATCCGCAAATGCCCGATTTGCGGTTCTAGGACGACATGGTCGAAGTTCGAGGAGCCGTATTATACGTTTTGGATGGGAGTGCCGAACAACAGTGCTAGTGCTCTTTACGTACCAGAGGAAATTCATCTTGAATGCATGTGCTGCAGCGCAAAGGATTATGAGGAGATGCACTGGACGCGGCTTGAGATTAAGCACTACGAAGCTTTGTGTGGTCCTCTGCGCGAGGAATGATTGTTCTTCTTCGCAGGAGACCGGCAAAGATACATGAAATTGCGGGTTAACGGCCATAGATCCTGCTTGGACATCTTGGACGTTTACATACCCAGCGGAATGTTGATGATGGCGGTACAGCACCAGTCCGATGAGGGCTCAGCTCACTACGAGGAACAGTCCGCCCAAGATTAGCTGCCAGAATATTGCCAAGAAATTTCATACACGCACGAAGTCATCATGTCGATTGTAAGCGTATGGAATAGGCCGGGGATCACGATTCCTGGCCTGCTCTCATCGTCTCAGATCCAACAATTCCTGCGCAGTGGTTCGGATGCTGTCCATGAGATTGAATGTATTCAATTCACCTGTCAAGGGAACAGATTGTGCATTCTTGGAAAGAAAAGCACATTCAATGTAGCTTTTTTAGCGCATTCAATGTGCAAAGACGAATAGGAATGTACTCCGATTCAAGCGGATGCCATTCTCGAATAATACCGATTGCATTCCACACGTAAGCGTGATAGACCTCGGCATGACCCGAAATCTGCCACACGTAAGCGAGATAGGACCGGAATCGGAAGTATGGAAGGTCATAGGGCCATGAAAGAGGGGTGTCCCTACGTTTTTGTCAACCTTGTTCGGATTGGTTGAATGCGTGTTCTGGGCGTGCTTTCGCCGGGTGCCGCCGACAGGGAATTCCAGGTGGTTCCGGTCAGACGGCCTTGGCCATGTCACGTTGTTTGGGTCGGTAGAGGGTGCCGTTCCTGAGCATGCTGCAGAGTATGTGTCTGTTCAATAGAAGTTAGGCCGATGCGGCGTAACTATTCAGTCCGAAAAAGCGGTAGGAATTAGTCCGTTTCACCGAAATGGCGAGATGAAGGGCACCGGCCCGCCATAACCCGGCTATTTTCCCGAGTCGGAACACATTCGGCCGACAGGGCCGCTCGGGAAAGGAAAGGAATGACGAAACCGGTGTCGATACAACAACGTATCAGGATTCTCGACGCCCGGGGCGTGTCATGGCGCGAAACCGCCAGACGGCTTGGCGTGTCGAGGGATACCGTCAGGAATGTATTTCGTCAAATTGAGGTGGACGTGTTCGGCACTTAATCTGAACACCTTCGGCGTTCAAGTTGAACGCCGTCGGCGGCTGTTTCCTTGTTTTTTTGTTGTTTGTCTGGTTGGCTTACTTCATGAGGGGAGTGCCTGTTCCGGTAGGATTCGCCGTGGAAGCGGAGGATCCTGCCGTGGTGGACGATGCGGTCGATGACCGCGGCGGGCCATGTCCCCGTCGCCGAACACGTCGCCCCACCTGCCGGACTCGAGGTTCGAGGTGAAGATGACGCTGCGGGTCTCGTAGCTGTCCGCGCCGGCTTGAAACAGGAGTCTGGCCCCGTCGATGTCGATGCGCAGGCAGCCGAGCTCGTCGATGACGGCCAGCCCGGCCCTGCCGATCGCCTTAAGCTCTTGGTCGAGACGGTTCTCGTCCTTGGCCTTCCTCAAGCGCATGACCAGGCTCGAGGCGGTGAAGAACATGACGGGGATCATGCGCCGGCAGGCGAGCACGCCGATCGCGATGGCCAGGTGGGTCTTGCCGCAGCCCACGTCGCCGTAAAGCACGAGGTCCTCGGCCCGGCTCGCGTTCTCCTTCTCGAACAGGTTGGCGAGGAAGCCGAGCTGGCCGGGCGTGGCGTCCTCCAGGGCCTTCTCGAGCACGCTGTGTGTCAACGGCAGGTTGCGGGCGAGTCCCATGACCTGTTCCGGCGTGGCCTTGTCAAGAACGCGGCCGCCGCGCTGCCGCGGTTTTTGCTGGCTCATTCGGCCTCCTTCATGTATTTGTCGTAATGCTTCAAATCCTGCCCGCCTTCGGTTCCCGCACCCTCGAGGATGCGTTTGGCGCATGTGCCGATCGCCGCGCGGTCGACGGTCCGTCCCGCGTTGATGACGGTTTCCACCGCTTTGACCGTGGCGGCGAACCCGCAGTCGGCGGCAACGGCTCGGATGTCGTCGAGCAGATTGGAGCGCGTGCGTGCGTCCATGCGGTCGAGCAGGGCTCGCACGGTTTCGGGGAAATCGTTCCTGATCGGGCTTTCGCCCCATATGCGGGGCTTTCGCGCGATGATCGCGAGCAGGCTCGCCGGATCCACCTGGGTTTTCGCCGAATGGCCCCAAATCCTCTCCAGCGTGGTGATCGTTTCGCCGTCGGGGCCCCGCAGTTCGATCTCGAAGACGCGCACCCCGGCCTGCAGGCGCATGGAACGCCATTTCGGTCCGGCCGGATACCGGTTCGCGTCGATCGTGACGGCGCCGGTCTTGTCGGCCTTCACGCTCCTCCAGTCGCACGGGTCGAACCGCACGCCGGGCAATGGAAGCATGTGGTCCTTCTCCGCCTCGAACAGTTCGATCACCGGAACATCATGCCGGTAGTGATCCGATCCGGCGACGCGTTCGCACTCGTCAAGCCACACGCGCGTCAGCGTTTGGAAGCTCTCGGCCGACGGCATCGGCACCATCAGGTTGCGCCTGACGAAGCCGACGGCGTTCTCCATGCTGCCCTTCTCATGGCCGGAATACGGGTCGCGGAACCGCGGCTCGAACCCGTAATGCGCGCAGAACGGGGAGAACAAGCGGGTCCGGGCGGCCGTGCCGTCCGGCCTGCGATGGCCCACGCCGGTGGCGTTGTCGAACACCACCACCCTGGGCGCCATGCCCATGCGCTCGAAGATCCACAGCAAACCCTGGCACACGCACTCCGAGGTCTCGCCGGGAAGGGCGACCACCCAGCGCATGTTCGAATACGGGAACGACACCACCAGGAAATGCGCCACGCGTTCGGCTCCGGCGATCACGGCCCTGGCCCGGCCGAAATCGACCTGCGCGCTTCCCGGCGCCCATTTCAATTCGGCGAAGCCGTCCGACTCCATGCGATGCTCCCGCCGCCAACGCTTGACCCAACGCCGCACCGACGAGTACGAGCCCGTGAACCCGCGCTCCGCCACGAGCCGCTCGTACACGCGCGTCGCGGTATGGCGCTGCTTGACCGGCATGCGCAGATCCGCGGCCGGCCACCCGTCCGCGACGGCCGAATACCCCGCGTCGACCAGCGACCTGCCCGCATGCCCCGAGCCAAGGGGCTTGGGAGAGTGATCCCCGTGGTTGGCGTACTTGACCACGGTCGTGCGCGATACGCCGAGTTTCCGCGATATCTCCCTGTGGCTCAGGCCCTGGCGGTCGAGCTGCCTGATACGCCGTCGGACACACACCGGTGCCGTCATTTCCTTTCCTCCCGGGAACCATCAGTTTGGTTGACAGGCACCCGGGAATCCATCAAGGAACCGGACGATGCCGGTGTTCTCGTTCCACCGGCACCGTCACCGCCTGCAATGTTCAAATTGAACGCTCAGGGTGTTCAGGAACAAGTGCCGACAGTGAACACCTTTATTCGATCACACACTCGTGTCCCGCGCGTTTGCGCCGCCGCCGGCTGTCGATGCATATCTATCGGTGAGGGTCTCCGGGCGCACGCGCATGAGCTGGTTGTCCGGGGTCGCGGGACGTGCAGCCTGCCGCTGATCAGCGGCGGCCAGCCCCGCGGCCCAGTCATTCGGCCACTTGCTCCCACAGGAGGCCGAATGACAGACGATGTGGCTTGCGTGGTTTGGCGAGCCTACGGTCGGCCTTGCGCTGCGCGGGCCCGGCGACGTAGTGGCGGCCGGTCCAGTGACTCGTCTTCAACCGTTTCGGCCGGTACGGCCGGATGATTCTTTCTCGCTGGACGGGAACCACGGGTTTGCGCTTGATCTTCCTGCTGATGCTGGACGGACTGCGCTTGTGAGCATCGTGCCGATCTCCCATATGTCGGTGTCGTTGCCGATTTCGATTTGGATGACTTGGCGTTCCTCTTCCGACAGGTGCGAATATGCTTCTCCCATAGGTGCTGTATCCTCGGACTAGTTTATGGACAATTACCAATCTGGCGGGTGCTGCACTTTCATTTGGACAACGGGTACACGAATAATTGTTCTTCTCCGTGCTAGCATCAAATCCATGAGCCTAGAGGATGTACTGCAAGATATGGCAAAAGATTTTTTAATGAATTTGCTGCAAAAGACATTAGGGAAGTTCTATGAATCTTGGCATCGGCAAAAAGAAATCAAACAATTTATCAATCAAAGCTCCCGTAGTCTTTTTATATTACTTGATGCAGCTCCTTCCTGCTCGGAACAGCAGTGCAGAATTCTTCTTGATGAGCTTTCAAAACGAATTGAATTAATTCAGAGTATTGTTCTAGCTCCGATGTCCAGCGCTGATCAGCGGGATTGCGAGATATCTAATATGACCGATACACTGTGTCATGCCGCTGGTATAGGGGATGAGGGTAATGATATTTTACGTCATAATCATGTGAAGCAGTATGTGCAAGAGCTTATCGAAGAATTGAATTTATTTTACTGCAAATCTGAAACCGAGGATCGGGATATTGCGCTGAGTAATCTTCAGATTTCTGCAATTTCCAATAAAATTGGTAGCAGTACTCAGAGCATTGCCAACCGTATTGACGATACGAAGCAATTATTGCAAACAATAGAGGCTATGACAAAAGTTCCTAAGCCGATGATTCCTAAAGAACTGCCTACACCTCTGACAGATTTTGTTGATCGTGATGATATTAGGAAAACTCTATCAGATATGTTGTCATTAAAATGTTTTTCTGGAGTGGTTTTAATCAGCGGTATCCCCGGTGTCGGGAAAAGCAGTCTGGTCGCGCAGTGGGGAAACGAACAAAGAAAAGACTACTTTAAAGATGGACAGGTATACGTAGATTTTGATCAATGGCGACAGTCTGGCGCTGTTTCTTTGGAAGATTTACTCAGATCAAAGATTGGAAGCATTCTTGGTTCTCGAGTAGATGGCAGTATGTCGTTACCAGAGCTTGAAGCTCAGTACCGATCTTGCACCACAGATAAGGACATGCTGGTTGTCCTTGATAATGTGGATAAAATTCAAGAAATTGAGTGTTTTGTTCCTAATTCTTCCAAAAGCGTAGTAGTAGCCACTAGCCATTATTCAGATATTGATTCATATACGACTGAAATTCATCGTTACCAGTTGCAGCCGCTAAATAATGATGATTCGGCAAAATTATTCTGCCGGATAGCTTACGGAGCCGATGTTGGTGAGATGAGGAACTCTTGGAACTCAAGGCAAAATGATGATTTCGAGGATATTCTTTCCCATTGTTATGGCATGCCTTTGGCTGTCAGGGTGTGTGCTGGAATGCTTGCCAATAGTAAGAATAAGGATATTTCAAGGTTTCACCGTCGATTGAGCAATGGACAAGAGCTTTTCCGCCACAAAGATCTTCAAGAATTATGGCGCGAATGCTGTTGTTCTTTAAGTCCAAATGCACTGAATGCTTTGAAAAGATTGGCAGTGCTGCCGTCAACCAAAGTGACGGTACCGACACTGAGCGCAGTGTGGGAATGCGATTTTAAAACAGTAACTGAGCTTGTTGGAGAGCTGAAGAGCTTCGGAATTATTGAATGTGATGAGGATTGCCAGCTTCCGCTTGATTATGAAAGCGAGATAACTCTTTCCAATGTGATTCGTGAATATGTGCGCGACAATTTAAGGGGAAGCTATGAATATAAGAAGATTCGTTGTGGGGTGATTAAGCTATTAGTAAAGTATTATCGCTTGCTGACGCAGGAAATGGATTTTCAATTAAAACCGAATCGTCTGCGGTTAATGGAGCGTCTGCCGGTTCCTGATTTAATTAACGGATACCTCGAAGAGGAAGCATCTCATGTGTTTGAAAGAGAAATCGGAATGCTGAATCATCTTCCGGAATACGCTAATATGCCGGGAATAGCCCCTGAACAATATTGGCCTATTGGCGAGGCGTTATGGTCCTTTTACAATGGAAGTGGTCGCTACTCAGAGGGGTTAGAAGTTTTTGATGCATGCATGCAAGCTGCTCAACAATGTGGTAATGCATTGGCTGCGGTAAGGCTGCAGGGCCTAGTTGCACATATGTTGATTTCGCTCGGGCGGCCACAAGCGGCCATGGTGTGCTTGGAAAATAGCATTAAGGAATGTGAAGCTCTGAAGTGTGAGGATGTTCTTTATTCTCTTATAGAATGCCGTGGAATCTGCCATGACGCTCTAAAGGATTCTGAATCCGCCCTGAAATGTTTCCAGATTGCTCGGGCGGGGTATCAGGCGCTAAACAATCAAAGAGGCTGTGTCATACAGGATCAACTCATGCTTCGGCAATATCGGAAATTAGGTGATTGGGATAAGGGTCGTGAAGCGGCTCGTAGAGCATTGCGTGGGATAGATCGGGATAAAGACGAGCATACTATGGCGAACATCATGTATGAGACTTCTGAACTGTATCTTCAAACGGGGGAATATGGCCAAGCCCGAGAAATGGCGTGCGGTGCTGCGCTTCGATACGCTAAACGTGGTGAAAAGCGACGTCTTGGTAGAGCATTATTTGTGGCAGCAAGAGCTGCCAAAGAGTTACATAGATATGACGATGCTGTCTCTTATTCTAAAAAAGCTGCGGAAATTTATCGGGGAATTGGTCTATCTGATGGAAAAGAGTATCAGGATTTCCGTAAGTTTATTGATGGACTGTAGAGTGAATGACAATGGAACGGTTTTCTAAGGTAACAAGGAAAGCGTGCTGATGTAGTAGATATGTTGCTCGAGGAATACGATTGGTAATGCTATGAATTGACATAGCAGTAATTTGAGTCGATTTATCTGTAATAAACTCATCAGTTTGTATGTTCCATAGGCTTCTGTCATTGTGAACCAATATGCCAGATTTATTTCCACTAACTTGCGGAAGATAAGCGAAAGAATCGCGATTACCAATGCGATGCCAATAGGATAAATCATCGTATGAATGTAGTATTATTCCAGATGCGTTATGCAACAAACGGAAATTATGCTCCTTAATATCCGCAATGAGAATGGATGACCGATTTTGAGGTATTTGTGGCCCCACAGTGGCTGGAGTGCGAATGATGGAAAAGAAAGTAGGCTGTTCTGTTTTTTGATGGAAAGTACACCAATTCGAGAGTGGCTGAATAATCTGTACTTGTGGTGGCTTGAGCTGAAGTCCTTCCAACACGGGTTGGGGCGGGGTCAATCCAAGCTTTGAATAGGCAAGCTGTGCAAATGCGGACATCGAATTTCCAAGATTGGCGAAGTCCGTTGCTGCACGTGCGCGTATATGATGTTCATCCAGATGTACATCATGATTGGATTCATCTGATATGAAGTCAAGTACTCCATCAATAGTGTTGATTCGAGTAGTGTTTGCAAGTTTGCGAATAACTCCTCGTTGGTCCAGATTCTCATCGGGCGAATAACTGATTAAGCCTGTGGGGATGCCAAGTTCATTGGCATATATGCTGACGGATCCATTGTCTCCCAAGACATAATCGGCAGCCACAATAGTTGCCTGCCACCCTCCGTCGTAGGGAATGAGGCGTAGCCCGGCATCAATGGCGTCATGAAGCCATGTGTAGATCTGCCATTCGCCATGTCCAACCCAAATATTTGGATGCAGTATGGCTGCGATAATGTATTCATCTTGAGGTAGGCGTTGCAGCAACTCATTGATGAATTGAGGATGGGACGCAACAGATGAATTAAGATTCCAAGTTGACGAAACGACAATGATTTTGCGTGTCTCCGCTTGCAAAGCATTACGAAATTCCTGCCTATGATGAATGGAAAGAAATAAGGAATCGAAGACTGGGTCACCGATAGTTATAAGGTCTCGATGAGAAGAATACAGTGCTCTTTCATCTTCAGAAACAAGACATATAGTTCGAGAATGTTTGGATATGGAGGCTGTCGATATGTCACTATGCGCATTGTTGACGCCATGCAATGAGCGATTGCTGGTAGCTCCAGGGCCGTGAGAGATAAGAAGGAGAGGCATATCGAGTTCAGGAAAATCATCAATAGAACTTGCGATAATTCCTAGATCGAAAGACGTAGCTCTAGCTTGTTGCCATGGGATAAAAGGAAGATGCTTTTGATGAATACGCAATTCAAGATCATTGCCAAATGAGGAGCGATTATCTGGAACTGTGAAAAAGGTCTGAATGCGTATGTCATTGAAGAGATGTTGAGCGAGCTCAACTGAACGTTCCAGAGTCGTTGGACTACGTACAATCATTAAAACTGTTTTTTGATATGGGAAGGTGGCGGCTTTTTGCCTGGAACTAGCAGTGGATTGTTACGCCAAAAAAGGTTGGGGGGGGGGGGATTCGTTTGCTGTTCCTTTGGTAAACTACTCATGCTTTCATGATATATCTTTTCAGAGTTTGCTATACCGCTTCGGTGTGGTGATAACGACCGAATTCTCACGTACTTTTCTGATATGAAAGACGTGGCTCGTCTCCTATGTACAAATTTTCAGTTGCCAACAATAAAAACCACGACTGAAAAGCAGAATACACGACTATGCCAGACAACATCATACAAATCGACTAGCACATGTTCTGAGGTCGGGATCGACTGTCTGTCATCGAGAAGATGGCAGACATCCTCAATGCAATGCTGGGTGTTGAGGCTGTATTCAAGTCGGTGTTTCGTGATTAGTTCCGAAACACCGACTTGAATAAATACACTGCGGCTACGCGTGGCTGGACACAGACACGATGGACTCCCCTGTTCGAGGCGGGGGAGTTCGTGCGCACCGTGCAGCGCGCGTAGGACCTGCCCATCGCGATCGTGGAGGAGATCGCCTTCGAGAACGGCTGGATCACGCGCGGCCAGCTCATGGAGTCCGCGGAGCGCTACGGCAAGAGCCCCTACGGGCAGCATCTGAAGGGCATCGCCGACGGTGAGATCATGTTGGTGCCGAATCAGAAGAACTGACGAAACTGATTCTCAATGGAGCTCGTTCGCGAACATTATGCTGTCTAATGCTGAATCATCCCAAGATAAAATATGGCCTCTGAAATTCCTCATACACTTCGGTAATGAATTACCTGATGGAATTCGACGGGAACTTTTTAGCATGTTGTCGTGTTTTGTCAAAAACTTTGAGGATAAGACCAATATTGTCTATTGGCTAGTGTATGAGGCGATGGCATCACTGTGTGAGAATGAACATCAAAACATTCTTGATTATCTAATAGCGAATAAGCGATACAATGCGGTCGCTCGCATAGTTCAACGGTTCCCCGCTGAGAGCGGTACGTACAGTTGATGGTAACCATGCTGAAAATGGGGGCTACTGGCACATGTGATGTTGCGGCCGGTGCGTTGGCCAAGCTCGAGCTATGCAATTTCGGTGGTGCAACTGTAACTGAAATCATTAAAAACATAGCAACAAGTGGGTAACCTTGCTTAGAAAGAAGGGGTGGCTGAGGCGGCGATCGAAGCCACTGAGGACATTCCTGCCAGAATGAGAGAACGACTGATTGCCCTGGAAGATTCAATGGGTTCTTCTATGAGGAAAGCATTGAAAGAAAAGCTGGACGTTTAGCCCACAGATATTTTAAAAGGTGATCTGGAATCAGCGGAGTAGTGACCGAGAGGTTGCGCACCTAGGATTTTTACGTCACATGCATGATTCCCAAATGCGCAACCTTGTATATCTAGTGGCTGAAGAATTCCCAAGCGTAATAAGATTCGCGAAATACTTGTTATTTTGTATTGTTTATCTTTGGAAGTTGGATTTCTTCAAAAGAAATTCTGCCACTATTTTCCAAGGTTTGATACGTATTATTATTATCATCATCAGATTCGTGAGCTAAATCGTATTTATTAAGCAGTTTGCGTAAGTCTTTTATTGCAGATTTTCTGGATATGCCGTTCGTGTAATATATACCCAACGTAGAGTCGGATTTGTCAAATTTTGCAAGATCAAAATATCTTCTGAAATAATCAAAATCAGCATCGCTGAATGAACATCCGAAACATTTGATTTCGTCAATTTGTTTTTTACTTAATTCATTAATGGTTCTTGCAGATTGCTGATCTAAGCATTCTTTTTGTTGTCGTCTTGTGTCTTTGAAGAAAGAAGAGCGGTAACCTGATGTAATCTTCATCTTAGTTTTAGTAGGGTAACCGTTGTCGTCTGCGATGCCAAACATGGCAGTGTCCTGATTCTCTTCACCATGAAGGTTAACGTAGTTAGGTATGCCTTCCAATGGCCGGGTGTAGTTAAAAGACATTACAAATTCTTCGTGGGGCTCTTTGGGCATACTGGACATATGTCCTCCGATGGTTCCAAAGGTAACATATTCAATCCGTTTTGAGGTCTCGGCTTTCTGAATTTTTTCAAATAGTAGCTTTGCGTTGGCTTGATAGTTGGGATTTTGGTCTATTGTCCTTAAATATTTTGCAAAATCGTTTTCAAGATTGCTTAGCTCTTGATCAAATATGTCAAATAAATTTTCTTCTGTACGGAAAGCGATATCCTTCTTTTGGAAGTAAAGTGTTAAAAGCTCATACATGCTCTTCTTTTGAGGAGGTGTATTTTCTGGGCTATTGGAAAAATATTTAAAATATTCGCTGATAGATATCTCGTTTTCTTGTGGATAATCCTGTAAAAACGTATCGATATTTTTTTCTATATCTTTCCAAAGAACATAATCATTCCTATAACCAGGTTGGTCATGTTCATAGGCAAAGACAATGAACCAAGCAGAGGGAATATTCTTGATGCCTCCGTCTTGAATTTCTTTATAAATTGCTGGAATCGCTTTTGAATCAGAAGAGTTATATCCTTTGTACCATTTAAAACGTGATTCAAAATAATCTGCATAGCGAGATTTCAACCCGCATGCTAAGTCGAAGCCATTACCAAGAAGATACAGCGTTCTCATGTAAATCCTTTCGATTATATTTCATAAAGCTAAACTAATGCAAGACGGATTGTCATCGTTTGTTGTGGCCATATCATGCCATAGCTGTGCGCGAGTTTCTGCATACTAGAAATCCGTGTGACCATTCATCTGATCGCACGGATTTTTTAATGCCTGAATCGTAATGCGGTGCTGTTTCCGTATCTTACGAAGGCGTCACTATAGGGATTCTGCAGAGGATAGGACTTTCTCGACGATGAGATTATCTAAAAGTCCTTCTGCATACCGTATGGGCTGTTGCGTGTCCTTGTGATAGCGCACGATGACTCTGCCGTAGAATTTGCGGTATTCGGTCAGCTCCTCTCCCTCGTAGCCGACATAGTGGGGGTCGTCGTCTTTGCTCTTTTCCTTTGGACATTCCAATGGGTTCCCGATACGCTTGAGACATGTGAGCCCCCAGAGGTCGTTGTTTTCTGGAAGACGTACCAGTCCGATCACGTTCTCCCCCTTGTGCAGGTGCTCCGCATCTTTCCCGTTGTCGTTCCTTTTTCGGGACAGAAGCCAATCGGTGTTGAGCTCATCGGGGTCTCTCCTGAACACCTTGATGGGTTCGGTGCCATTGTAGTTGGTCATGAAACGGATTTTCGTCCTGCTGATCTCCTCGTCAGTGAGGTGAAGCAGGTCATTTAATTTAAATATCTTCACTCATATCTACATGATAGCTCGTGAGGGCGGAACCTTGCATTTGTTTTAATGCTGCTTATTGCATACAAAGTCACACTAGTTGTTGGTCTTTTTTCGTCATGCGCGGAATATACGGTGAGGGGCCGCCGACGTGACAAGGAACATCAAGATTAGGGAGATGATTTCTCCTGAGCGTTGAAGTTCATCGGGATGTGAAAATGAGACTGGATGCCGGAGCATACGCGAGGCTGCTTCTGATGGAGACGAATAGGGAAGTGTGCACGAGCAGCTTCAGAGGTATTGACATAAGGAAGCAGTTTTCTTGGTCTTTTACGCCAAACCTGGAATTCGAAAAGGTGGTAACTCGGACGTGTCATTTTCTTTGCCCTAAAATTTATAGATTTTTGAATAGTTCGTCGATTTGAGAATCTATGACTGAGTTCGTGTAACTGTAAGCGGGGAAACAAGCATTCATAGCATCCGCATCTTCATATCGTGCTAGTTCCTCCGCTACTGATTCTTCGTAATAAGAAGCGTCAACCGTGTCTAAAAGCGAATATAGTTCATCTGGCAAACTAGATACTTGGTCATCAATTTCCTGCTGCACTGCATCCGCTATTTTATTCGTGATTCGCCAAACATCATCATCGTCTGAATATAGGGAATCATATTGGCCGACATCGCTGTTGCTGTAATAGTCACTGATTTCGGCAGACTCTTGAATGAACGCAATTTCTGCATTAAGATCTTCGATAATTGCATCATTCAGCGCATTTATATGATGTTGATCCAGCAGAGTGAGTGCCCTGGGGTAGAGCATTGAACATAGTTGGCTCTTGACCTCAAGCCCCTCACTGGCATAGAGGATATTCTTTATGTTCTCCTTTTCGCCGTGCCATTGATTAAGGATAGCGTAGTCATCATTAAGATTCTGCAGCACCTTCAAGCTACCGGGGAGAAAAGAAGACGTTTTCTGTGAATACCCCGTCGAACTTTTGAAGCGGACGCCGCTGTCAGAGAATCCTATGTTTCCTCGTAGAACGGCATCCATGAAGTCTTTGGCGATCTTGGAAAAGCGATGTTTTTCCATCTCGCCTATTATGCACTTGCGTTTTTCTTTCGCTAAAACAAGCAAAGCAGCGTTGACATAAGCGGCGGATCCGCTGCTATCCGCATATCCTGGAGCATCTTTTCCGGAGACGAAACTGTCTAATAGCTGGATTATCTTTTCATCTCTGTATGCTCTATCATCGGTGTATGCAGAGAATCGTTCAATCTGATCCATGAACGCCGCATGAGCAATAATCTTGTCGCACTCTTCTGGGGTCTGTTGCAAGTAACTGCGAAGAAAATCGTTCACAGAAGGGTTGATTGCTCTGACCGTTCGAGTGTTGCTCTTATAGGTTATGGCAATCATGGACTCATTCAGTCTTTGCAGAATATCCTTGATGCTGACGCTCTCATAAGATGTGCCTGACGGGTTAAGACGTGTATTGGCTGCTTGACGAAGTGCATTCTCGGATACGCTATAGCTCGTCAGAGAGTAAAGTGTGTATAGAAGAATTCTGTCTGGTTCACTGAGCCGTTGCTTAAATTCGTCATCCCATATTGCATCTGCATGATTGAGGGTGTGCAGAATATGAGGCGCATATTTGTCCGCCCCGGTCTCGTGCACGTACTTTTCTTGAGTGCATCTATCGATAATGCGAGGCGTGTAATTCGGGTGTCTCACTATGTCGAGATATGCGCGTTTGTTCTTAATCGCATCAATATAGTTCTTGTCTATATCTCGGCATTTCAAATGTCTGATGAAAATCTCGGCCTTTTCCAACGGAGTAATTTGGCTCATGTCCACCATAACGAATGGCTCTTTTCCGTTGCTGCTGCCGTCTGCGAAATTACAACGTTGCCGGGCTTCTTGCAGAATCGTCATTCTGGTATTAATTAGCATTCGCTTATTCGGTGAGTTGTTCACACGGCGAATGATTTGTTTGAGCAGATTCTCTTTTGAGCTATTCATATCATGATAGTGCTGTCCGAACACATCATCAATGAAAATGAATTCCTTCTGCTCGGGTAGAGGAGAAAGGGCGTCCTTAATATGATGAAGGTCTTCGCCATCAGAATAGCAAAGTGAATAATGGCCATAGAGCATGAATTGTGTCGCCAGCATTTTCGAGGAAATCGTCTTTCCTGTGCCAGGAGCGCCTGAGATTAGGACAATTTGATTATTCTCGAGCAATGCCATGGCTTGTCGGTATTGCTCGGTCGGAACGAATAAATCCGAAAGATCTTCTGATGAAGCGAGCAAATCCTGATTGTCTATGATGGTGCTGCTGTTTATCAGGGCATGAAGCGAATTCGGATTCAGGAGATGTGGATACTTATTCGAGATATTCTGATTCTCGCTTTTTGAAATGTAGGCATCACAGTCGCTTCTGGTATAGATGTTCTTTTCCGAGGCCATCCAATCATGGAAAAGCTCATAAATTGAAGTTATGTTTTTAGGGGAGAGATCCTTGTTGATGAAAAGGTAATACTCCTTTGGGTTGAGCTTCTGGACTTTCTCCTTTTCTTTTCCTAAGACGCGGATTAGCTTGGAATATGGCGTATCTATATAGTTTTTGCATTGGGCAACTACGGTGCGGCCATCGGTGCAGTCTGCTATATCAATACCCTGATCGGCGCCTTTCCCGAATATTCTCAGTTCCTGATCAGTTTCTTGTGAAAGGATATCCCGAGCTAATTCCTCGAATTCGTCATCTTGCAATGCGAAAAAGTTATAGTACATTCTTGAGGATGCCTTCCTTCGGATAAAAGATGTGCCTTTATTCTACTTGTTGATTTGTCCAGTGACAGATTCGTTATGCACATATAGTTGTTGAGTGAGAAGTGAACTGAGTGCGGCCATCTGTTACGTTAGATTTTGCTTGCTCTAATAATGCTTTGTGCATAATAGGGATTAGTTAAGAAATAATGCCGAGAGACTTTGCTTTTTTGAGCTTTTCTACTGTGTTTTATGTGGTGTCGGACATTCGAAAAAAGAGGAAAGGCACGCAGTAAAGTAGGTGGTATGGTGAGGCGGTGCTGTTGTGTTGGACTCATCGTTGATCCCATCACCACCAATCATGCCACAAGACCGAGTCCACGTCGACGATCCATGATGCCCGTGTCCGGACTCCGTCTTGATGCGCCTGTCCCGATACCAGACCATGTAGTCGTCCAGCATGCCGATGAACCCGTCCATGGTGATGCCCGTGAAGCTCTGTTTGTGGAAGAACTCCTGTTTGATCCGGCCGAAGAACCCCTCTGCGGCGGCGTTGTCCGGCCTGCATCCCTTCGCGCTCATCGAACGCGTCAGATCGTGTTCCTTGCAGATGCGGATCCATTCCGACCGCGGCTGCCATTACCGGTGGCCCGGATGGCTGGAGCTCATGGACCGCTACGGCCTGACACGGCCGACGGGCGCCAAAGGCTGTTCCCCGGACAACGCCGCCGCGGAGGTGTTCTTCGGACGCATGAAGACGGAATCCGTCTATCCCGAACATTGGGAGGAGCGTACCCGCGACGAGATGCTCGCCCTGATCGACGACTGCATCCGCTAGCACGACCACGAGCGCATCAAACGGTCACTCGGTTGGATGAGTCCAGTACAATACCGTCAGAACCAGGGAATGGCTGCGTGATCATCTCCAAGAAAACGTCCGCAGCCCCCTACACTTTATCGGATGATGGTGGTGAAAGATGCGGAACAATAGTGAAGTTCATGGAGCGAAGTCGCTCGATGAAATAAAACAGCTAACTGAATCTCCTGAGAATCAGTATTTTGATCGTAAGAGCGCACGCTTGAAGATTCGAGATATCGCGCGGCATGTTATCGCTTTCGCTAATGCCTCTGGCGGAAGATTGGCGATTGGCATTGAGGATGATGGGACCATAACAGGTTTCCAACAGCAAGGGGCGCAAAATATCGATGAAATCGAGAGGTGTCATATTTTTGAGTGCGAGCCAGCCCCATCAGTTATTGCTTCGCGGTTATCTGTAACTAATAGTCATGGCGAGACTGATACGGTTTTGCTGCTTGACGTAGCGGCATCTCCGGATGTTGTTATTCATCGTAAGGGCGATAACACGGTATTTCTTCGTGTTGGTGACAAGAGTCGTGAGTTGAATCATGAGCAAACGCTTCGCTTGGAATATGACAAAAATCAGCGAACATTTGAAGATGAAATTGTGCAATGGTCGAGCTTTGACGATGTGGATCATGAGGTACTGAATGAGTATAAGTCCAAATTAGGAACTTCGGCTGACGATGCGCGCGTGTTGTGCAGTCGTAGATTCCTTATTGATGGTCATTTAACGAATGCAGGTGTGCTGCTATTTGCGAAAGACCCGACTCAATTTTTACCTCAGGCAAGACTCAGGGTGCTTCGTTTCCAAGGTGAAAATATGGAAACCGGTGCACATATTAATATTGTGAAGGATCAGTCTTTTGACTTGCCTATTCCTAAAATTATTCGTGGAGCATCAACGCTTATTTCAAGTCTTCTGCGAGAATTTCAGTATCTTGGGGATGACGGACAGTTTGCTACGATACCTGAATATCCACAGTTCGCATGGTTTGAAGGCGTAGTAAATGCCGTAATTCATCGTGATTATGCATTTGCCGGAGATTATATCCGTGTATCTATGTATGACGATCGTCTTGAAATCATCAGTCCGGGACGTTTGCCTAATATTGTGACTCTGGATAATATGCGCACCACTCGTTATGCGCGCAATCCGCGTATTGCGCGAGCTTTGGTCGAATTTGGTTGGGCTCGTGAGCTCAATGAAGGTGTGCAGCGAATTTATAACGAGATGCAGGAAATGTTCCTGAAAGAACCGATATATTCGGAACCGGGTGGGTCTAAGGTACAACTCGTTTTGGAGAACAGCATCACATCTCGAATGCTTCGTACGGAAGATTCCATGGAGCAACGTATTAGCAAACAGGTGCTTGAATCCTTGTCTGGTTATGAAATTTCTGCCGTTCGGCTTGCGTGTCTGCAGAAAAAAGTAACTGTTAAAGAGTTGGCGTCTTATATGCATAGGGCGCCGAAGACTATTCGTCCTGTGCTGAAATCCTTGGTGGAAAAAGGAATATTTGACTGGCATGGATCCAGTATGCGCGATCCTTCACAACATTACACGCTACGTTAAATCTTAGTGTGTTAAGCATTATTTCCTTTTCGACTGGATCGAATAATGAGTTCGGTTAGTTATTTGCCAAGGCGCGGCCTTACCCATTCGGTCATTCTTTGCTGCGTGCGGTGATTGCTACATAGTAAAGTTCAGTCTATAGATGTGTACGAGTAGGTACGAGTAGGTACGAGTAGGTACGAGTAGGTACGAGTAGGTACGAGTAGGTACGAGTGGCGTCCGGATTGCTGCATACTTTGGAACATGGCCGTCTGCGATACGATGGTCGGTTCACTTCCATGAGATTGGTATAGAGCTGGGGTATGGGTAGGGGGCTGTGGACTGGTTTTCTGGACAATTACCAATCTAGCTGGTGTTGCACTTTCATTTAGCTAATGGGCGTGTCCCAGTCTTACGTATCTCAGATTGAGAACGGAAGAAAAAAAGCTTGTGACATTGCTCACCGACTATGCGCTGGAAGTCGGAGCGCGCATTACATATAGCGTCGAACCTGCGGAGCTAAAGCCGGAGGGCAGCCGGAAATACGATACGTGGAAGGCCGCTCGGCAAATGCAGGTAACAAGTGAATGGTCCAATGGCGATATAACGGTGGGCAACATCAATGTAGAAATAAAAGTATTCCAGCAAAAACCAGATCATGATGGTTCACGCAAGGTTACTGTAATGGGGGCTTCGGGCAGAGTTACTCCTTGGCGCGCAAATGAAGACATGGAATCGAAAAAGGAGCTGGTTGGATGAACGTCAACAGAATTATGCTGCTCGGCCAGTCAAGCGAACGTGACCTTGTCCAAGACTCACAGGAAGGCGCGGAAAGCAATATCAATTTTAATTTTGGTTTGAATCCAAGTGATGACAAGCCTTGGCCGTACGAATTAACGTTGCATTCGGAGATCACTCTCAAAAAAGGCGATTCCGAAAAGAATGTGTCTCCCTTTTTCGTATCCGATCTGCGCTACGCGATTCAATTCGATTCGCCCATTGATGATGAGAATACTCCGGCGGCTCTTTCCGTTGCATGGCCTTACATGAGGGAAAAGCTCGTTGAACAATTGCAGTCGCATGATATACCTGCGATGTCAATAGTGCCGTTGTCGATTGCTGCGTTGCCCGCGCAATCCCAATGATTCGTTTTCAGTCCAATAAATCCATGACTTCTGAAGAGGCCGCCTTGCCGTTGTTCTTCTCGGCTAGTTCAAGTACCGATCCTCGCTGACGTGTTGCTGAAACAAGGTTGACCGGCCTATGCGAGTGCTCGGTTACCGTACGCCAGCCGAGCCATTCTTCGACGAACCGCCAGACCTACAAGCCTGACGAAGGCATTGCGCTTACAAATGAACAACGGGTGGCATCCATACATTATGACGAACGAGTAGGGTTGACGGGGGGTCACATGAACCAGGCATGCGTGCACAACGACACCATCGACGCGGGCAACCATCATGACCGACCGCAATACCGGTCGTTCCTGCGATTTCTGACATCGCAGGAACGCAACGTCATTTGGCTGCTGCTGGCCATCGCTTTTCTTCCGGTGGACGGCACCACGCTCGGTCTGTACGCGCCGTTCTGGTCGCCAATCAGTCCGGCGCTGTTCGCCGTATACTGCCTATGCAATTGGCGGCAACTGCGCATCGTGGCCAACCGGTACCTGCCAATGTTCCTCCTGCCGGTGGCCTGCATAATCCTGTCCATCCCGGGATGGCTGAAATTCGGCATCCACCTCAACGCCGCGTTCATGAGCATCACCGGATTGCTGGGCGTGCTTGCCGATTCCCGACTATTTTCGATTGCGGAAAACGGTGCCGAAGGAGACGGATCGTTCTTCGCGCGAATCTACCAGAGTTTTGACCCGATATGCGGGCTGCTCGCCCATCCGTGGACGGTGTTTACCGGATATGGCGCCGGCAATATCATCAACGCGGTATGGGCCGGCGCGAAGCATGCAGGACGATTGTTGAATGGTCTGGGCATGAATGGAAGTGCTGCGGTGGGATTCGCGGCTGGCATGAATGCGGACACCGTATGGACGATGTGTGCGTATACCAGCGTCATCGCCGAATACGGATTGGTCGGACTGGTTCTGCTGGTCATCGCTGCCATAGTTTCCATGATGCGTGTCTTCGATACGGCAGCTGCCGGGCATGGTGTTTGGAGCAAGACCGTTATCTGCTGGCTTGTCCTGATCGTGTACCTGTATATCCAGTGCGAGAACTATGCATTCGCCGCGCTGCCATTGTTTATCTTCGCGGCAAGCAAGCTGCGCAAGTAACCATATTTGACGGGGTACGGATGTCTTCTTCTAGATAACGTACAGCTAGAGAAGCCGCTATCGCAAGTATTCTTTAACCTGTCCACAAAGCGGCTGGCATCAGCGATCATTTGGGTAGGTAATGTTCAACTGTTCAGTTTTTGAGCCTTGCCGCTCTGGAGCTGCCATGTGCGAATGAAATATGTCGCGCAACTAGTGGTGAAATCAGTGATGGGGCCAATGGAATTCGTCGGGCTTGGCAAACGCTGTGTGCAGGTTATGCCTTATTTGCCTTACGGGTGGCGTATTTGGCCGGTGCGAAAATGTCATTTCGCTTATATGTGGCAGATAGTCGGCGGGGTTATACCCTCTAACTGTGGAATATGTACCCCCGAAGTGGCTTTTTCCTGTTACGACCTGCCACATATAAGCGAAATGAAATGTGTTTCGTTGCTTAGGGTGCAGTGGTCACGGCCTGTTCGGACCGCAGCTCCTCGATACTTATATGCCAGACGGCAGTCGATGGCCGTCTATGTTGGGTGAAATGATCTGAAGTGGTTACAAGCTGCGGATTTGCGAGCCGAACGGCCATAGCGCTAGTTTGGCCATCTTGAACGATTGAATGCCGAACGGAATACCGATGATGGTGACGCACAGTACCACCCCCTATAACGGCCCAGCTCGCAGACAGAAACAGACCACCCAAAATCAGCCACAGAATATTGCCAATAAGTCGCATACGCACATGATACTGACATGCCGTGCTGATGCCGACAAGTGGCAACGGATAACAGCGAAAGATATAAAAAGCAGCAAAGCCATGGGTAGTGCCCGAAAGGTTGCGCACTTTGGATCATGCCCGTCCATGGCACGATGATCAGTTCGCTTCCTCCGGCATGCCGCCAAGCCGGGACATATCGAGGTAGCGGCGCGAGCTCCACTCGTTCGCGGTCACGTACCGTATGCGCGCGCATACGAGCATCAGCGTGCTGTCGCCGTCCGGGAAGCTGCGACGACGCGCGTGCGGCGGCGGATCTCCCTGTTAAGCCGTTCGATCATGTTATTCGTGCGGATCCTCCTGCGGTGCCCAGCGGGGAACTCGGGCAGGAGGTAGGTCGTGGCCTCGCCTATGCCCTCGCGTGGGTATCCGACCGCTGCGCCGAGCTTTCGCCTCTCCATCTCCGCGGCGACCTGCTCAGCCTTGGCGGTGCCCGTGCCTGTAGCGGCCCGCGCGGTCGCCGACCTCCGGAGGACGCTTACAAATCATGATCAAGGGGTCGTGGAACCACGGATGGTGCGCGTCTGTCGTCATGACCACAATGCGAGTGATCGCCAATCCTCGGGGAATCCCATTTCCGTTGCAGGAATTTCCGGATAGCGGTCCATGAGGCTGATGAATTTGTTCTTCCATGCGGAGCCATCGATTTGTTGCAGCAGGTAGTTTTCCATGGTGAGGAAAGCGGCGGGGCCGGTAGAGTCCGTTCTGAAAGCGTCCCAATCGTTGCCCCACCATTCATTGGCGTGCGAACCGCTCCGATGCTTAGGCAGCTTCGGAACGATACGGGTACTGGTCTCGTTCCAGAAACGATCATGATGTGCAACCATGTTGCGGACTTGCCTAATCGTTTCCAGCCAATTTGAGAGAATCTTGATATCTCCATGTACTGTGGGATTGGTATTTGGGTTAAAAATATGAAGCTTCGCTGCTAGCTTTCTTTTCACAGAATCGGGGGATCCCTGATAGAAATAACCTTTCAGAGTTCCGTAGCTTAGGCAGCCTACTATCATCCAATACGGTGGCAATGGGTCTTTATATGTTCTTTTGAAATGTTTAAGGTATGGCAGATTGGATTTCGTGAACGATGCTCTTAACGAGTTAATGCATGCCAGATAGTCATCAAAGCTGAGCTCAGGCAATCCTTCAGGTGTGGTATATCCAAATTCGCCGCCAAACAAGGAAAGCTCGTGTGCGAGAAAGCTTTTGAGATATATTTCAAAGGTGATTATGCCGTCGAACACGAGAGTTCTCAGTTCTTGATCGAATATGTATCTGCACCAGATTTGCTGGAACTGTGTCCCCTCTCTGAATGGGAGGACATGCTTGTGGTCGCATGAGGAGGATGGGCTAAGGAATGGATACCAGTATCCTTTTAGACGAAAATAGCCAACCTGTTCGAGGTGGCGTTCAAGGGTCTCGACATCTACTCCGCCCAGGCCGTTCTTAATTAGAGTGGCTGCCAGATCTGAAAAATCTTTTGGTGGGTGCTGCGGGTAGGAAAGAACTTGAGCATTGCCGTCATGCGAATTTGCCATGGAGTCCCCTCGAGCAAGAAAAATGCCACCCTAGTGTGCTTCAGTGAGAGGCATTGGTGGCTTTTAACAAACAAACATTCTACCAAAGGTAGAACTTTTTGTCCAATAAAAGACACTTCATACTGCTAGTGGTTAACCTAAGGCGAAAACGCTAAATATGGTGAGTGCATACAGGATTCATCTCATTTCACTCTGTCGAAGTGTGATCATGATTGCGATTCGATTGGGCCGAATCGGCAGATGATTAACTTGTTCTTCTACTCTCGGTTTGTTTCTCGTCTCCTCCATATAGTCGACAGGGAGAAATGGTAGTCAAAGGAGAGTTCCACAGGCGCACAAGCTCAGCAGAACCAAGCGCAGGCTGAACACAGACCTAAGTGCAGACGAACCAACAGGATTCAGGAGCCGTAGCAAAAGTGCATTGGCGCGAACAAAAGCGTAGCGGTTGCGCTAAAAAAGGTGCATGCCATGCGTGTTCTGGGTACTGGCATATTCCATTCGGGCGTTCCTCAGGAATTGTGCCTTTGAAATCGCGGTGGTGAATGGGGGAGTGTCGTAGATCGAGAGAAAAGTCTCCGCAAGGATGTCTATCCGGCTTATTTATGGCAGATTCGAAGAGTTGGTTTTTACTAGGTGGCTTATATATGGCACCTTTTCCGCAGTATGCCGAGTATGAGCTGCGGAATTCCAACGCTTATACCCGACGTTTTCCGCTTTTGGTGCCATATGTAGGCGAAGTAGTGTTTCCAAACTGTCGAAAACTGCCATATATAAGCGAAGTAGCGGCTTCCGACGCAGATGAAACCGGCGAAAACACGCAAAACCGGCGCTGATCAGTCTCTGGGAACACAGAGGAGAGCCAGTCAGCGCCGGTTATATGCGCAAGGTGTTGTCATGGGCGTGAATCAAAACATCCGGAAACGCCAGCATCCGGAAACATCAGCACTCAAAAACGCCAACCATCACCCGCGAATCTGCGAACCGAACGGCCACAAAGCCAGCTTGGCCATCTTGAACGACTGAATGCCGAACGGAATACCGATGATGGTGATGCAGTTCAGCAGGCCGGCAAGTATGTAGCCAATCGCCATCCACAAACCAGCCAGCACGAACCAGATGATGTTCAGCAACACGGATCCCACACCTCCGCCATACTCCACGGTCTTGCCGAACGGGGTCAGCGTGAGTCCCGCCATTTTGAACGCCTGAATGCCCAGCGGAATGCCCACAATGGTGACGCACAGCACCAGGCCGATAATCGCCCAACTGGCGGCGAGCAGCAGCCCGCCCAGAATCAGCCACAGAATATTGCCAAGAAGTCTCATGGGGTCATCCTAACGAACGCTGAGGAATGAGGGAAGAGCTCAAAGCGACGAAACAGCCCCAAATCCTTGCCGCAACTGCGATTGAGTTTTAATCATCTCTGCTATTCCACCCTTATTTCCACTAGTAACCTGTACCTAGTCGTAAACTGCCAATGATTGAGACATTCAGACAGAAGAGAAACGTGGCTGGAGAACAGGCTCAGCGGAATATTTTTATCCCCGAAAATCGTGTTCTTATCTTGGAAAACCGTGCTGAGACGGTTCCGCAGAACGTGGTTCACGCCGAAAGACAGGAATCAGGCTCGGACGAGGGGCTGACCTCATGGATTTGGCGCACATCGTCGGTAAACATTTGTTTACGGCGGTACTAGGGGGCGCATCTCTTGTGGTCTGACCCTGTACCCTAAATATGGAAAACAGAATCGAAGCCATTAAGCCGCGGGAGGAGGCTAATGAGAAAAAGGAACAGGGACTTGATGCAAGGCAAGCATCAATAGATAAGCGCGAACAGGAATTGAATGCAAAAGAGAGCGATATTGTTACTCGAGAACAGAAAGTGATGCAACAGGAAGCGCAAGCGGCGCAACAATCATACGGTTATGCGCAACAGGAATCGTCAACATATTCAGGAAATTCAGCTTCAGACGGTAGCGCTGGTGGCGCATATTACAAGAATTGCAAGGCCGTCTGGGACGCATTGGGGCATGACATAACCAGGAACGATCCGGGATACCGTTCCAAACTTGATGCGGATGGCGACGGCTATGCGTGCGAGTATCCGCCAAACTACTGATGTTAGTGGTTTGGATCGAATCCGTGCTATTGCTTGGCGTATGCCGTTGACGGTGCGAACATTGGTGAGTTTGATTCGCATCGGTGCTTTAGGCGATTAAAAGTACTTGCGTATGAAGAAAAGTACATTGAACGGCGGGATAAGACGAAGAAGCTCATTTGCGGCTCGCATCTCGCCTATGTATGGCAGATGCGGCCAGGCTGCGAGATAGCACCCGACCGGGTCGCGTATTTTGTGGATTTCCGTCTTGGAGTGAAAAGCAAGGCCCGTGTCCTGTTCGTGTTTTTCGTTCGCCAGAACGAAAAACCACGATTGGTAACTAGGAGGCGGAGCCATGTCCGTCGGATGCCACCACCGCTGGGCCGGATGGATCCGCATCTGCGCGGAGTACGGCCTAGCCGGGGCGATGAGCGCAAAGAGGTGCAGTCCGGACAATGCGGGCTTACGCTTACAGGCATGATGAAACCGCACTTGCGATTGCTGAATCTGAACTACTGCAATCTAGCAATCGCAAGTGCGGTCCGCACGAGCTATCTGCCGGAAACCGACGTTTCAGCAGCGTCTTCCGCTACTCGGCACGTTTCGCGCTGAAGCTCTTGCGGAACATTAGTACGAGAAGCAAGGCAAGTACGGACGCGGCGCACATAATCCAGAACACATTGGATGTTTGCGCGGCGACTCCACTGCCAATGCCGAACAGTCCGCCCTTGGCGAGCGAAGGATTGACGATCAGGCTGGAATACACGGCCATGCCGATTGAGGCAGAAGTGTTCATCATCAGATCGAGAATGCCGACGCCACGACCATTCTCTTCAACAGGCAACGCGTCAGAAGCGGCATCGTAAATCGGGGTATACACCACGGTGACGCCAGCAATGAACATGCAGGCCAGCACGGTAAGAATTCAGAATCCCTGTTCGATGAAAATGGCGGATCCGGCAAAACCGACAACCATAAGCACCGATGCGACGATCAGCGTCTTCATACGGCCAAGCTTGTTGACGGCCGGACCGGAAACGCAGCCGACAATCGTGGCGACAACGTACACCAGCGTGAGGCACAGCGAGATCGTGGTCAGCGGCATGTCATACAGCTGCTCGCCGATAACGTTGTAAATCGGCACGCAGGCGAAGTTGAAGAAGTAGAATACAAACTGCAGCAGCAGAATCACATGTACGCCTTGTTGGTAATGAAAGACTTGCTCAGGAACGGCTTGCTGCCCTTAAGGATCCAAGCGACAAAGGCGATGCCGAGCAGCACAATGGCTACCAGCAGCCACACGTTCGGGAACGAGAAGTAGACGGCGATGAGTCCCGCGAACACCGCGAACAGCGCAATGCCGAAACCGTCGATGCGCTCTCCCTTGGCGCTGATATCCGGAGTGTTCTTGATCAACAGTGGAATGAAGAACACGGAAATGGCCGGAACGAGGAACAAATACTTCCAGTCGAAGGAAGTGATGAAACCACCTGCAAACACGCCGATTGCAGCGGCCAAATAGTAGACGGCATTGTAAATGCCGATGTAAACGGCCTTCTCCTTGTCATCCAGGTATTTCACCGTCATCACAAGGAACACCGAACCGGCAACCTGTGCGCCGGCAACCTGAATCATGCGAGCGATAAGCACAACCCAGAAATTGAACGAACCGAAGAAACCGAGCAAACTGCCGATCACCAAAGCGCTCACGCCAAACAACGTCATACGCTTAGGTGAGATGAAATCGCACAGCGTGCCGTACAGCATGCAGACGACGCCAAGTACGATACCTGGAAGCGTGCTGATCAAAGACGCGCTGGCGGACATGCCCAACGAATCGCCAATATTCTGGAACACCAGATTGAATGCTTGGATCATCAACGTTCCAAGCGTGAACACAATAAGCAAAGCAGGGAGAGCCTTCTTTGTTTTCGCACGGTTGGCTTCGAAATCATCTGCGGCCGTCACATTTGCGGCCTGAGTGGAATCAGACATTTGTTCTCCTTGTGTAAGTACGCTTCTTTGTGACTACTTGGATTTTCGGGCGAGCTTGAGCAAACGTTCCATGAATTGGCCGACGAAACGTTCCGCGTCGACGGCAAGCGCGACCTTCGTGTTCTTCGGCTGGCTCAGCAGACGGGCCGGATCGCCAATGGTTCGTCCGACGCTTGGCCCCTCGGTTTCAACCATGAGGTTGATCGGGAATGTGGTGACTAGCGTCGGATCGATCGCCACTGCGGCGGCCAAGGGATCATGCAGATTGCACCCTCCCTGGAATGCGGGATCCTCCTGCTCACTGATGTCGATGTAATAATCCGTCATATCCGCCAGGAATGCGCCGGCCTTCGTGCCCGTGTCGCGCAGCTGTTGTGTTTCCTTTTTGGTCAGTAGCGCTTGCATGGTCACATCAAGACCAATCATGGTGATGTCCGCGGAAGTTGCAAAAAGACGATTTGAAGCTTCCGGATCCATGGAGATATTGGCTTCCATGAAGGGATTGCAATTGCCTGGCTGGGTTAGTGAACCACCCATCATCACGATGGTGATGTTGTCAATGATGTCCGGGGCTTTGGCGAAGGCCGCGTCGATATTGGTGGACGGGCCGGTGGGAACGTACACGAGTTCGTCTTTACCGTATTTGCGTGCGCAGTCGATAATGAAATCCACAGCAGACGTTTCTTCGACTTTGCGCGTCGAGCAAGTGGGAATGTCGACGTTTCCGGTGCCGTTCTTTCCGTGGAAGATGCCGGAGCTGCTGGGGACTTCGAAATTGGTGGCGTTGCTTGGATGGGGGACACCCTTGAATACCGGAATATCCTCACGTCCGAACATGGACAGAAGGTTAAGATCGTTGGCGACGCCCGTTTCCAACAGCACGTTTCCGTAGGTTCCGGTAATGCCAATTAGTTCAGCATCTTCTGAAGCGAGGACATACGACATGGCAAGGGTGTCGTCAATGCCGGTGTCCAAATCAAGGATGATTTTCTTCATAGCGTTTCTCCTTCCACAGTCTTGCAACTGCGAATAAGCCAAGCTCACGGCCGCCTCGCCGAAGCTTGCCGATCAAACGAGATCGTGCAACACCACACGATGGTAAATCGTTTAATCAAATTCATTAACCGATGATAAATGGTTTTATCACGTTTGTCAATCGTCATGAGTTGCGAGGGTGGAATGTTACGCGAGATGGGCGTTGCGCGTGGGTTTTTTGCAGGGCGCGCTATTATGGCAGGGCGTAAGGGGTGAATATGAAAGATAATATGATAAGTGGCGCAACGGGTGCGGCGGATTCGGTGAATGACACGGTGAATAACACGAACAACACGAACGACGCTGCGAACGTAACGGATGGGCCGTTTGTGAGGTATGTGCGCAAGGCGCGGCCGAATATGCGAGAAGCGTCGATCTTGCAGGGGGAGCATTGGAGAATTGGCATTCTAACGGAATCGCTGATCCGCTTTGAATGGTCAGATTCCGGCGAATTCGAAGACAATCTCACGCAAATGGTGGTCAACCGCGATTTTGGCGCCGACCCGCAATTCACGGTGACGCATCGCGACGGACTGCTCATTGTTGACACCCCCGCGCTGTATGTGACGTACGATGGCAAGCCGTTCAGCAAAGAAGGCTTGAGCGTGGTCGTCAAGGGCGTGGCCGACACCCAGTTCAATACGTGGTATTACGGCGACGAACCGAAGCATAATCTTAAAGGCACCGCCCGCACGCTCGACGAGGCGAACGGCGAAATTCCTCTGGACGATGGTGTGATTTCGCGAGACGGTTGGGCGGTGCTCGACGATTCCGCCGCAAACGTGATCGTGGAAGCATACGAAGTGAACGGCAAACCGAATCCGCTGGGGGCTTGGGTTATGCCACGCGATCATGCGGAAACCGACTTCTACTTCTTCGGCTACGGCCGCCGCTACATCGAAGCGGTGCAAGACTTCTACAAGCTGGCCGGACCAACGCCTCTGCTGCCGCGCTTCGCACTCGGTAATTGGTGGAGCCGCTACTACCGCTACACGCAAGACGAATACCTGCAGCTCATGGACCGGTTCAAGCGCGAAGGTATTCCGTTCACCACATCCGTGATTGACATGGACTGGCACCGCGTGGACGATGTCGATCCGAAATACGGTTCCGGTTGGACCGGCTATTCGTGGGATAAGCAGCTGTTTCCCGATCATGAGGCGTTCTTGCGCGACTTGCACGAGCGTGGCTTGAAAGCCACGTTGAACGTGCATCCGCGAGACGGCGTGCGCGCGTTCGAAGACGACTATGAGGCGGTGGCCAAACGTGTCGGCATCGATCCTGCAACCGAAGAGGCGGTGGAATTCGACCTCACGAATCCGGATTTCGTAAGCGCCTACTTCGACATGCATCATCGTATGGAAGCCGAAGGCGTTGACTTCTGGTGGCTCGACTGGCAGCAGGGCGGTGTGACCCGTCAGCCGGGACTCGACCCGCTGTGGGTGCTCAACCACTTGCACTACCTGGATTCCGGGCGCTACGCGACTTCTTCCGAACGCAATGTAAATGAGAACTGCGAATGCGAAAAGTGCGCCGAGTCGGGCGCTCGCGATGAGCATGAAATGTATGTTGAGCAATCCGAACGTAACGTGAGTTGTATGGAACGCAACAATCGTTGGCCGCTCACCTTCTCGCGGTATGCTGGCCCGGGTTCGCACCGCTACCCGGTTGGCTTCTCGGGAGACACCATTGTTACGTGGGAATCCTTGCAGTTCCAGCCGTATTTCACTGCTACCGCGTCGAATATCGGCTACGGATGGTGGAGTCACGATATTGGCGGTCATATGTGTGGCTATCGTAACGAGCATTTGGAAGCCCGTTGGTACCAGCTTGGCACGTTCAGCCCGATCAATCGCCTGCATTCCAGCAATTCGCAGTTCATGGGCAAGGAGCCGTGGAACTTCTCCGCGGAAGTGCGCGATTCCATGGTGGGTTCGCTGCGACTGCGCCATATGATGCTGCCGTACCTGTACACCATGAACTATCGCGCCGCGTTCGAGGGCATGCCATTGGTGGAGCCGATGTATTGGGCGGATCCGAACAATCCGCAGGCGTACGAGGTGCCGGATGAATTCCGTTTCGGCACTGAGCTGCTGGTTGCACCAATTGTTTCTGACAATGACGATTCCGCGCAGCTGGGTAGCACGGAAGCATGGCTGCCGCAAGGTGAATGGTATGACTTCTTCGATGGTCGCCGTTACGTTTCGGCAGGAGAGTCCGGGCGTCGTTTGGAAGTGTGGCGTGCGATCGACCGTATGCCGGTGTTTGCCAAGGCTGGCGGTATCGTGCCGTTGCAGCAGCTTGGCGAGGGCAATAAGGTGAATGATCTGGGTAATCCGGAGTCCCTGCAGGTGCTGGTGTTCCCCGGTGCGAACGGTTCGTTCACACTCAAGGAAGACGATGGTTCTGTGGCCTCTGCTGCTTCCGGTTCTGCATCTGCCGAGTCTTGCGATGGCCAAACTCATGTTGCCGATACGCGCATGAGCCTTGACTGGAAGAATACGGACAATGCCACGCAGTTCACCATCAGTCCGGTGGAAGGCTGTGCTGAAGCCATTCCGGCACAGCGTAACTGGGAGATTGTGTTCCGTGGAGTTGCACAGCCAGACACGCAGAACGTTCGTATCGAAATTGGCGGTAAAGCTTGCAATACTGCAGAAATTACATACGATCAGCAGACGTTGAGTCTGTCGGTCGTTGTGCGCGACGTGCCGTCTACTGCATGCTTGAACGTTACGATTGCAGACGGACTGCAGATTGCTGAGAATTCAGTCGAACAGGACGTGCTTGACGTGCTCTTGCATGCGCAAATGCCGTACATTTCCAAAGAGCATGCGATGCAGGCGATTCGTGAGCAAGGAGTGCGTGCGCTCGGGGCTCTGCGCACCTTCGATACCGCGCCCCGTTTCAGCAACGAGCTGTTTGTCACCTCCGGCATGCCCGATGCGGTGATCGGCGCCCTGGAGGAAATCCTCCTCCGCAGCTGATTGTGGGAGTACCGACATCCATCACCCTTCTATGCCATTCTAGGGTGGTGGATGTTACTCGGGGGGGTGGGTGTAATCTGTCCTAGAAGGATGGAGTGTAAGAGCCAGACTGAAGGGATTGGACATGCGAGGGAACTCCTGCGATTCGGATTCAACGCCAAAGACGGAGGAAATACATATTGTTTCCTCCAACGCATGGCATAAGCAGCGGACGCATGTTCAGGATCAAGCTCAAAACGTTTCGCAGTTTGAACCGATGACATTCTCGAACACGCCGTTTCCCGTTGATGGGGACGGGCATAGCTGTAAGAGGGTCAAGAAGCAGGTCGTTCCGGGGTGGAGATATTCGTTCGTTGCCTGTCTGGTAATGGTCGACCTTGCCGTCATGCTGGTTTCTCTCGCGTTCAGCCTGTGGGCAAACAATTCTGCATATGAAGCCATCGGTAGCGTCATGCCATTTGGGCTATTTCTTGTTTGCTTCAGTGCCATTTGGGTATTGAGCCTTACAATCGTCGGTGCATACCATAGGCATGTGATGGCGGAGGGCTATGAGCTGTACGCGAAGATCATCAACGCTTCGCTGCTCACTATTATTACGTATTGCTCGATTGCGTTTATTTTCAAACTTGCGCTTCCACGAACGGCACTTATCGTTGCCCCGATCATCGCGTTCCTCCTGGAAGTGATTGCCCGTTGGCAGATGCGTCAGTGGTTGCATCGCAGCCGCAAAAAAGGTTCTTGCAAGTATAAGACCGTGGTGATTGGTTCTTCCGACGGCATTAACCGTGCGTTGCGTACCATGCAGGATTATTCCAATTGGGGGTATTCGCCGGTCGCAGTATGCCCGATCAAAGCTGACGGCAGAAAGAAAGATGCGTATGTGGTCACTTCGTTCGAGCCGGATCCTTCCATTGAAGGTGCCGACAAGCTGAAGGTGATTCCGCTTAATTCCGCGTTCCCCCGCACGTGCGAAAGTCTTTGCGCTCAAGAAGTGTATGTTGCCGACGTGCTGTCTCGTGATTCCGAAATGCTGCATGGTATCTCTCTTGCAGTGGAATCTTTGGGCATGGAGCTTGCGTTGGCCGTGTCTTTGGCTGATGTGAGCGGTCACCGCCTATATTTGCGTAATACGGCTGAGCAGCCGGTGTTGTTGGCGAGTCTGCCGCAATACACTACTGCTACTGCTGTGGTGAAACGTGTCGTCGATATCATAGGTTCGGCTTGCGCGTTGTTGATTTCTTCGCCGATTATGCTCGGTGTGGCTATTGCCATCAAATTCGATGATGGTGGTCCGGTGTTTTTCTCTCAGCAGCGTGTCGGGTTACATGGTAAGCCGTTTACCATGTACAAGTTCCGTTCCATGGTTACCAATGCAGAAGAGTTGAAGAAGAAGCTTGCGGAAGAGAATGGCCAGAGCGATCGTTTTATCTTCAAAATGAAGGATGATCCACGTATTACGAAGATTGGCCATTTTATTCGTAAGACTTCGTTGGATGAGTTCCCTCAGTTCTTTAACGTGTTGAAGGGCGATATGTCTTTGGTTGGGCCTCGTCCGGCGTTGCCTGACGAGGTTGCCCGCTATGGCTCCCTGTATTCCACGCGTTTGCTGGTGAAGCCCGGTATTACTGGTCCGTGGCAGGTTTCCGGTCGTTCGGATCTTTCGCAGGAGCAGAGCGAGTATTTGGACGTTTCGTACATCGAGAATTGGTCCATCGCTGGAGATCTCGCGATTCTTGCGAAGACCGTGCTCGTAGTCTTCCGCGGTACCGGTTCCTACTAAGCTGCGCATTGCGTTGCATAAACTCGAAAAATCGCCTCCCTTTCTAGTAAAAGGGAGGCGATTATTTTGTTGAGATTGGGTCAGTTTTTGTGCTTACTCTTCTTTCGGCTCCTTTGGCTCTTCTTGCCGCCCTCGTCGTAATAGTAATGGTAGTTGCCGTTCGAGGAGACCTTGCGTTCCTTCGCGAAGTTGAACACGAAGCCCATCACCGGAATGTTGAGGTTGTCGAGCTGAACGGAGATTTCCTTCAGATCGCGCTTCACAGTTATGTCACAGCCAGATACAATGCCGCTTTCGGGGAGCTAGGGGCTACGGGCTACGCGGCGCGCTGCACCATGGAAAGCTTCACCGGCGACTCTTTGTTGGAAGCGTGCAGCGACTTTTCCGCCACATTACTCAAGGATTCCGCCACGCTGTTAACAATGTCGGAATCCTGCTTTGCGGCGGGGTTCCATCTTCTTTGATTGTGTTTGCGATGCTGTAACCGTGTAGTGTATGTTCCTTTTCAATTGGAGTGTAGAAAGTACCAAGAAATGGTGAAATTCCAATGAAAACTGTTGCTGGGAAAATATTTTAAAAATGAAAATGATTACAAAAGTGGTTGCGTGAGATGGCCTCATTGTGTTTTTCGTATTATGTTGTGTTCTTAAAGATACGAATATATATTCCCTAAGATTCGATTCGTTTTATTCTTAACAATGAGGTACAGTATTTCATGTAGTTATTTACAATAAAGGAAGGATTTACATGTCCGTTCTTGATGGTTTCAAAGAAGTTGGCGAAAGAACGGGTGGCAAGTTGACCATGACGGTCATGCTTGAATCCGTTCGTTTTTCCAAGGGTGTTTCCGAAGTGCTCGGTCGTCCGGAATTCGTCAAGCTGCTGGTGAATTACGAGCGTGGCAAGTTCGCAATCCAGGTGTGCGACGAGAACGACGATTTCGCGGTTCAGTTCAACAATCCGAACGCTGATCGTCCGGCTTCCGTGACCACTCGCAATCTTGACCTGCTTGTTGCAACGCAGAAGTTCTTCACTTTCCCGGAAGTGCCTGCAGACAAGATCGCCTACTTTGCTTTGGAAGGTGAATATCACAGCGATGAGCGCGTGATCCTCTTCGACGCCAAGAATGGGGTTCGTAGCGGCACCGTCGGCAAGCGCGGTCCGAAGGCCGGCCATGGCGGCCGCAAGCGCAGGAAGATCGACGACGTCAAGGAAGCTACGGTGATCGGCGCCAACAACGCCCTGTGAAACCGATAGTATCTTAGTGATATATCGAATCACAATATAGTTTGAGCCTCGTAATATCTTCAAATATTACAAGGCTCAAACTATATGCGTTGAATTACGAAAATTAAATATCAATCACCAGTCAGCATAAACTTTCAATACGAGCTTACTTGAGATCAGATGGCGACGCATATCAGTAGCAGTGGTTGGCAAGCCAGTACGAATAGGCTCCCTGAATGGAACCGTAACGCTGTGCGCAATAGCCCCAGAACCACTTGAGCTGGGTCTGGTAATTGGTAGCCCAATCGGCGCCCTCGCTCACCATCTTGCTGCCAGGCAATGCTTGGGGCAGGCCATAGGCTCCCGAACTTGGATTCGTTGCAGTGACGCTCCAGCCGGACTCATGGGTAATGATGTATACGGTGGCGGTGAAATCGGCTTCGGTGTAGCCGTTCGACAGCAGATAATCGTGTGCCCACTGCTGCATTTCGCCTGCCGGCACGGTGGTGCCGATCGACGCGGAAGCGCTGGAGGACGACGACGAAGTGGAGCCGGTGCCGACGAGAATGACCTTGTCGACCGGAGCCTTCTTCACATACGAGCTGATCATATTGGAGGAGACCACGGTGTCGCCGGACTTGGTTACGAGGTTCGTGGTTTCCATCACGCCCTCTTCGCCTTCCGTCTCAACCTTCTCCTGGCCTTCCGGCAGGCTTGAGGTTTCCTTCTTGACGACATTGAAACCGATGGCGGTGTCGGAAACCTCAACGCTTGCGCCGGCACGCTGAATGGTGATTACGGTCTTCTCATCCACCTTGGTGGTGAGCGAAGGGGAGACCGTGTCTTCCGGTTCGAGCGTGATGTCTCCCGCGTCGAGCACGGACTTCACGTCGGTGAAATTGGTACCGGGCACCACGCGCGACTTGCCGTTGATCTTCACGGTGACGTACGAGGTGTCTCCATTGAGCAGCTCACGGGCGTTGCCACGGGATGCTTCAGCGGAATCGGTGACGGAGAAGGCCGTGACCTGATTGGCCGTGTTCTGCTCCGCGGAGGTGTAAAGATTGCGCGACACAATGCCGCCGGTAGCCAACAGGCCCACCGCCGCGACCGTTGCGGCGATCTTCACCAGCGAGGACTTGCTCGGCATGGCGAAGGTAGACGATCGGGCGTGCTTGCTGTGGTTAGCCATTCTGCTCCTAAACGCGCGTTCAGATCCTCGACGAATTCACACATGCACGGCATGCGGTGCGCCGCCACTTCAGGCTTCGCCGGAAAGCGCATATCCAACGCGACATTCTACTCCATGCCATGGAATCCGGGCGAGCGCATATGTAACAGGCGGGCAAAGCGGGCATGCAAAGCAAGCGTGCAAAGCAAAAGGTGCCGTTGATGTTTCGCCATCGAACGGCACCTTTGCAATCCTTTGATATTCGCCTTATTGCGCCTGTTCCGTAGCCTCTTCGGCAGCGGCCGCATTGACGTCCAGCTCCTTGGCCTGGGCGATCAGATCGTCCAGATCCGACGCGCGCAACGCGCCAGCCTGCTGGAATACGATCTGCTGGTTCTTGATCACCATCAAGGTCGGCACGGCCTGCACTTTGGCGGCGGAGGCGAGATCCGGATTCTGGTCGATATCGACCTTCGCGAAATAAATGTCAGGATTCGCTTCGCTTGCCTTTTCGAACGTCGGGCCGAACGCACGGCACGGACCGCACCAGGTTGCCCAGAAATCCACGAATACCAGATCGTTGGATTCGACGACCTGATTGAAATCCTGCGAAGTGACCGCATGCGTTGCCATGATTGCTCCTTGCTGTTCGTTCCATCGACGCGCGTGACGGGCTACGCCCCTCGTATGCGATTGCTTTGGAGTATATAACCGTGCCCCAACCCGCCGCATTCCCGGCATATGCAATATCCGCTGTCAGAAGAATCGTCTTTCGGCGCATTCTTTTCCAGCCAATTCACACAAGATGCGTGATAATGGGACTATGCCAGTGATGAATGATGAAGTGCCCGACGAGGGCGATTTCGATGCAGGCCGTCGTCGCGGAGAATTCGACGACATTACGCCGGAGGATTTCATTCGCGGAATAGGTAATCCTCCAGGATGGCTTGCTTCCGGCGAAATCAACCGTATGCGCGGCGAAATGCCGATTCCATACGTGCTTGTGGTGCCGGTGCGCACCGATGATCTGGGGCGTGTTTCACAGGTCGGATCGTTGCTTCGCGTGTCTGACGACGGCAGTATCGAGCGAACGCTGATTGCCGGGCGCGTGCTCTATCACGAATCGTTGCGTGAGGCCGTGGCGCGTAATGTCGCCAAGGATTTGGGCGATATCGCGTTGCCGCAGCTGCCGGTGAGTCTGCAGCCGTTCACCGTGGCCGAGTTTTTCCCGACGCCGGGACTATCCGATTATTTCGATTCCCGCCAGCATGCGATCGCATTGTGCTACGTGGTGCCGATCGCTGGCGACTGCAAGCCGCAGGATGAGACGCTTGACGTGGAATGGGTCAACCCGAACAGCGAGATCCTCGACACTTTCATAAACCAGATGAGCAACGGATATGGCACGATTGTGCGTCAGGCGATCGCTTGGGCCGGCAGGTAGCCGACAGGCTTATGGTTGACGTCGAAACCGGTCGGCCGTGGGCGCCAGGAAAGCGCGTGGCAGCTTGCGAATGCAGGCAGCGCAAGCGATAGATACATAGGCAATATAGGAGAGAGGAACGGAGTGAGACGATGACGATCGAATTACATAATAACGTGTATTGCGAGGGCGAGGGGCTTCCCGTGGTGCTGGTGCACGGGTTCCCCGTGGACCACCGCATGTGGGACGAATGTGCGGAGGCGTTGGAGGCGGCCGCTGTGGAACATGGTGTGAAACGGTTCCCGATCTGGGGTCCCGACATGCCCGGTGCGGGAGAAGGGCCGATTCCTTCCGATGAGACCAGTGGCGGCAAAGACGCGGACGGCGCTTTCCCGAACGGTTTGGACCATATGGCCGACGCCTATGTCGCGATGTTGCATGCGGCCGGTTACGACAAGGCGATTTGGGCGGGCCTTTCGATGGGCGGCTATCTGGTTCTCGACATTCAGCGTCTGCACCCCGAAGCTGTTGCCGCGTTGGCATTGTGCGACACGAAGGCCGCGGCGGATTCCGCGCAGATGCGCGCGAAGCGCATCGCGATCGCCGAAGCATGCGAATCGACGGGCACGCATGAGCCGGTGATGGGATTTGCGGCATCCACACCTGAGGATTCCACCATCAAACAGTCGGCCGCCTACCGTGAACAGTTCACGACGTGGATCAACGAACAGTCTGCCGAAGGCATCGCATGGCGTGAGCGCATGGCGGCTGGGCGCCCGGATCTGAACGATGTGTTGCCTGCGATTACGGCACCGGTTGCGGTGATCTGCGGCGACAAGGATCCGTCGAGCCCGCCGAGCGTGATGACGCCGATCGCCGATGCGATGACAGGCACGAGCGCGGATATGACGGTGGTATTCGATTGCGGGCATTTCAGCGCATACGAGCATCCGCAGGCGGTTGCCGACGCGCTGCTCGCGCTGGTGCGCAGGGTGCAGTAGCCGGTATTTTCCGCCGCTGCCGTCAATATCGCAATCAGAAATACAAAAAAGATATAAAAAAATAGAAAAGAAAATACGGAATAGAGAAAAAATATCCGCTCTATCAATCGTATTCAAGGAAAGAAGCAATCGATGAGCGTGTTCTCGCCACTGGCGCTGACCCAGGCACTGCCGTTCCTGCCACTTGCGCAAGGCGACATCGACTATGAGGTTTCGAGACGCGACGAACCCGACCTGTTCGACACGGCGCTGCTGGAGCCGGACACGAAGGTCATTCTCGTCAAAGACGGCATGGTGGCGGTGCCGCGCGGACAGGGAGCCATCGCGGACTACGCCAACGTGCATATGCGTCTCGCGCAATTGCCCGGCGCCTACGTGGCGGCGGAACTGCACACGCATCCGACGGCGCTCGCCATATTCCTTGGATCGTATGGCGGCAAACGCGACGAACACGTGGTCGCCGTTGACGTGTCTCGCATGAAAGCCGCGGAGACGGTGGTCGCAAGCAGCGAGCATATGGGCGCGGACGATGCGTTCGGCGAACAGCACGAACCGGAAGCGAAAACGTCGAAATCGTTGCTGGAAAGCGCTGCGGAACGATTCGACTGGGTCGATCTGCGCGGATTCGCACCGCATGCCAGCGCTCGCGAAGCAGGCCAGGCCACGACGGCGATCTCGCTGGGCGTATGGCATGCGCGCCAACGTCATTGCCCCACATGCGGCGCTCCGACCGAACCGGCGTTGGGAGGATGGGCGCAACGCTGCACCAGCGAAGCGGACGGCAAGCGACTGCTGTTCCCCAGAGTGGAACCGGCCGTCATCACGGCGATCGTGGACCATGAGGACCGTCTGCTGCTGCAACACAACAGCGCATGGCGCAACACCGGACTGTACTCCGTGTCGGCCGGCTTCGTGGAAGCCGGAGAAAACCTGGAGCATGCCTGCCGGCGCGAAGCCAAAGAGGAAGTCGGCATAGACATCGGCGAACTCAAATACTTGGGATCGCAGCCATGGCCGTTCCCCGCATCGCTCATGATGGCGTTCAAAGGCGTGGCCAACACCACCGACGTGCGCGTGGACGGCGACGAGACCCTGCAGGCGCGTTGGGTGACCCGCGACGAATACATGAACGAGTTGGTGGCAGGGCGTATGGAAGCTCCCGGAAAGGCCACCATCGCCCGCTACATGATCGGAGAATGGCTCGGTCACGACCTCCCGTAACAAGTTTCGGCACTGCTCTAGGGAAATACATACGATTGACGTAGAATGAGCTTTCATGAGCGAAGAAAACGATAACAAGCCGAATCTGGATGTTCCCGAGCATCTTGAATATTCCGACGAGCATGTGTGGGTGGATGCTTCCACCGAGCCGGCCATGGTGGGTATCACCGAATATGCGGCCGACCAGCTTGGCGAACTCGTGTACATCGATCTGCCGGAAGTCGGCACCGAAGTGCAGGCGGGCGACGAGGTGGCGGAACTGGAATCCTCCAAGGCGGTCACGCCGCTGGTCGCTCCGGTGGCCGGCGTGATTCGCTATGTGAACAACGAGGCCGCCGACGATCCAAGCATCGTAACGGGTGACCCGTATGGCGAAGGCTGGATTTTCAAAATCGAACTTGAGGATGACGAGCCGGGACTGCTTTCCTCCGAGGAATACGCCAACATCGTGGTTCAGTGAACGGCACGATTCGGGAAATTGGATGGGAAATCATCGGTATTCCCTGAAAAATCCCTGATTTTCACGCTGGGGTACCAGGTAATTCAATAATTGCCTTTATAGTGGGGTTATGACCGAACCGCAGCCGTTGCCCCAGCGTGAACCGGATTCCATATCCGAAGATGACATGCCGACCGTGCCCATTCCCGCACGCAAGGTGGTCACCACCTTCGACGCGGCTTCGAAACACGAACGCATCGAAGTCAAGCCTCCGCTGACACGACTGTTCCGCCGCACCATTACCAGAGCGTTCAACAAGTGGGTGACGTTCTCAACAAGCATGGTGCTCAATCTCAACTGGTATCCGCGCGTGGAACCATATGTCGGCTACGGCACCGAACATTACTCTCGACTGATCTGCCGAACCGTGTACGGGCCCTTCAAACGTCAGGCGGGCCGTCTGACCCGTGGCATCCGTGCCATGCTCACCATCCCCTCGCCGCATACGAAGGTGCGCATCGCCATCGACGGCGTGCCCCTCGAAACCGTGCAGATGGGCGCGTCCGAAGTGCACGACGAAGTGGACGCGCAGCGCAATGTCTCCAGTGAATTCGCAGCCTCCGATTCCGCAGGATATCTCGATCTCGTGGCCGAACATTCGCTCGAACCGGGCGTGCACGACGTGTCATACAAGGTACGCAGCCGCAAACCGGTCACAGCCAACCTGTTCACCATCCCCAGCGGTACGAAAGTCGGCGTGATCTCCGACGTGGACGACACCATTATGGTCACGCAGGCGCCAAGCCTGATGAAAGCCGCCTACAATCTGCTGCTGCTCGATCCAAAGAAGAAAATGCCGGTTGCGGGCATGAACCTGCTGTTCAACCGCATTGCGGACATGTTCCCGGACGCGCCGTTCTTCTACCTGTCGACATCGCCATGGAATGTGGAAAGCTCGATCCGGCATTTCATCGCCAACCATGGTTTTCCGGAAGGTCCGCTGCTATTGCGCGACCTCGATCCTCGCCCGAAAACGTTCATTCCTTCCGGAGTGCAGCACAAACTCGAGTATGCCGAACAATTGATGGCTGATTTTCCTGATATGAAGTTCATTCTGATCGGCGATGACGGGCAGAGGGATCCGACCACGTACGCCACGATCGCACGTCGATACCCAGGGCGTGTGCTGGCGATCGGCATCCGGCAGTTGTCTCCACGCGAAGTCGCCGGCAATCTCGGCACCGTTGCGGGGCGTGCGGTCACGCAGCCGATCCCGGTCACCGATGTCCCGGTATTCACGGGAACGACCGGCTCGAATCTGATGAAAACCATGCTGCCGTTCCTGAAACAACAGATGGGCGTCTGACTTTTTCGTACGCCCGGAGCAGGGGGTGCGTGCCGCGTGGGATTGGGAATGCAATGCCGGTATAATCGCGTGCATGACTGATTTTCGGGGTGAACAGGGCGCAACGGGCGCGCGAGAAAGCGACGAAAGCGTGCAAGACAAATGCGGGATGCCGATCGCGAAGCGTGTGCCGAAGGAGCGCGTATTCCACGGCGACACCTTCATCGACGAGTACGAATGGCTGCGCGACAAGGAATCGCATGACGTGCAGGATTACGTCGCCGCGCAGAACCGGTATTGCGAGCAGCGCATGGAACCGTTGAAAACCCTACGCTCCACACTGTTCGACGAGCTCAAGTCGCACGTTCAGGAAAACGACATGTCCGTGCCGACACGCATGGATGGCTACTGGTATTTCGTACGCACCCAGGAGGGCCAGCAGTATGCGGTGCAATGCCGTGTGCCTATTCGAGGCGCAGACGATTGGGATCCGCCAACCATTGAAATCGGCGTGCCCATCGACGGCGAACAAGTGGTGTTCGACACCAATGCCGAAGCGCAAGGCCATGATTTCTTCCGTATCGGCGGCATGGATATTTCCAAAGACGGACGTTGGATGCTGTACGGCACCGACACCAGCGGCGACGAACGTTACGATTTCCGCATCCGCAGCTTGGAAACCGGCAAGGAACTGCCGGAAGTGTTCAAGGGCATCGGTGGCGCCTGCTTCACACCGGACGCGCAATGGGTGTTCTATGTGAAGCTCGACGACGCGTGGCGTCCATACGCGGTGATGAGGCACCGCGTCGGCACTCCCATCGTCGACGATGTGGAGGTGTACCGCGAACGAGACGAACGATTCTGGGTTGGCATCGGCCTGTCGTTCGACGAACGCAATCTGGTGATCGGCACCGGGTCGAAGACTACCACCGAGGTATTGCTGCTTTCCACCGACGATCCGGAAGGCGAATTCCGTGCGTTCATTCCGCGCGAGCAGGACGTGGAATACGACGTGAGTTTCAGCCGTTTCGAAGGTGCCGGCGAATGCGGTGAGGATATTCCGCTCGCCGTGGTCTATCACAATGCGTTGAACCCGAATTTCGAAATCGATGTGATCGACATGCGCTCCCATGAGCCCCCGTACCGTTTGGGTGAGGGCGTGCGTGTGGCCGTCGGTTCGCCGTACGGATGCGAGCACGGCGACGAGATCGAACCGGGCGCTTCTGAGATGCCGATCGGCACACCGTATTCCAATCCCTGCAATCCAGCCATTTTGCAGGGCGCGCATGGTCTTGGCATTGAGGGGATCTCGATTCACCGGCATTATGTGGCGCTGCAGTACCGGGCGGAAAGCCTGACGCATATTGCGGTGATGACGAAGGATGCCGCTGCGGAGGATTTTCTTGCGGGGCGTCCATGGAAGTTCACCGAGCTGGTTCCCCACGCGTTGGAAGACGATTGGGATGTCGACGAGTCGGTGGACGAGATCAACGAGGAACGTGCCGAAGTGTGGGGCGCGCTCGACCAATTGGCCGCCGCGCAAGGCGAGGGGTCGGCCGTGCATGGGGTTTCCCGCAAGGCGATGACCTCATCGGATGGCGCGACCGCCGATGCGATGCCGGGGGAGACCCGGCGCTTGTATTCGATTGGTGTGGGAGGCAATCCTTCGTATGATGCGCCCCGCATGCGCTACTCGTTCTCCAGTTACACGCGTCCCGGCGAACTGCATGATATCGATCCGGCGACCGGCGAGGATCGCCTGTTGAAGCGTGCCACGGTGCTTGGTGGATTTGAACCGCGCGAATACATGGAGCGCAGGGTGTGGGTTACCGCCCGCGATGGCGAGCGCATTCCTGTTTCCTTGGTGTGGCGCAGGGATGTGCCTGCGTGTGATTCGGCGATGTTCGTTACCGGGTATGGCGCGTATGAGATCAGTTCGGATCCGGGATTCTCGGTGTCTCGCATCAGCATGCTTGATCGTGGTGTGCTTTATGCGGTGCCGCACATTCGCGGCGGCGGTGAGATGGGTCGTGCTTGGTATGAGCAGGGGCATTTGCTCAATAAGAAGCATTCATTTGAGGATTTCGTTGATGCCGTGCGTGCGTTGCAGCGTGCCGGTTTGGCGTCGCCTGCTCGCACGGTGGCCGATGGCGGTTCCGCCGGTGGCCTGTTGATGGGTGCCGTGGCGAATATGGCTCCCGAATGTTTCGCGGGCGTTGAGGCGGATGTGCCTTTTGTGGATGCGTTGACATCGATTCTTGATCCGTCGTTGCCGTTGACGGTTACGGAGTGGGATGAGTGGGGCGATCCGCTGCATAATGCGGACGTGTATCGGTATATGAAGGAATATACGCCGTATGAGAATGCGCCGTCTGATGCAAATGATGCGCGGGTTGCGGTTTTTCCCAAGATTTTCATTACCACGTCGATGAATGACACTCGTGTGCTGTATGTGGAGCCGATGAAATGGTTGGCCCGACTGCAGCGTGCGGGCGTGGATGCCGTGGCGAAGATTGAGGTTGAGGCTGGTCATGGGGGTACGTCTGGAAGGTACAAGCAGTGGGAGGAGATCTCCTATGAGAATGCTTGGTGTCTTGGCGTGATGGGTATTACCAGCTGATTAGGCTGTGCGATTTGTGAGATTCGTATGATTCATGCTTTTCGTGTGTTTCGTACAGGAAAGCGGCATGGAGTGTCCATTAGTTGAGCGTTTTAAGTCCACGTGCTGATTCGTTGACTAGAGTCGCGTGCTATGAGTGATTCTGCAAAGAAGTACACCATCGCCGTCATTCCGGGCGATGGCATTGGCAAGGAAGTGACTCCGTGGGCTCAGAAGGCTCTGGAGAAGGCGGCCGAGGGCGTTGCCGAATTCGATTACGAGAATTTCGATCTTGGCGCCGAACGTTACCTGCGTGACGGTGCGATTCTTCCGGAAGAGGAAGAGGAACGCATCAAGAAGACCGACGCGATCCTGTTGGGCGCAGTCGGCGATCCGCGTATCAAGGCCGGCATTCTCGAACGTGGCCTGCTGCTCAAGCTCCGTTTCGATCTCGACCAGTACGTCAACCTGCGTCCGTCCAAGCTGTACAAGGGCGTGACCTCCCCGCTCGCCAACCCGGGTGATATCGACTTCGTCGTGGTGCGTGAAGGCACCGAAGGCCTGTACTGCGGCGCCGGCGGAGCGGTTCGCCGCGGCACCCCGAACGAGGTGGCCACCGAAGTTTCCATCAACACCGCCTACGGCGTGGAACGTGTGGTGCGTTACGCCTTCCAGCTGGCCATGAAGCGCAGGAAGCATGTGACCCTCGTGCACAAGAAGAACGTGCTCGTCAACGCCGGAGACATGTGGCAGCGCATCGTCGATAAGGTCGCCGAGGAATATCCGGAAGTTTCCCACGACTATCTGCATATCGACGCGACCACCATTTTCATGGTGTCGAATCCGTCCCGCTTCGACGTGATCCTCACTGACAACCTGTTCGGCGACATCATCACCGACGAGGCAGGTGCCGTGGTCGGCGGTGTCGGATACTCCGCTTCCGGATGCATCAACGCTTCCGACGAATACCCGTCCATGTTCGAGCCGATCCATGGTTCCGCACCGGACATCGCAGGCCAGAACAAGGCCAATCCGACCGCCGCGATCCTTTCCGCGGCCATGCTGCTGCGTCATCTCGGTTTCGACGAAGCCGCCGCCAAGATCGATGCGGCCGTCGAAGCGGACATCGAAGAGCTGGGATCCGCTACCCGCTCCACCGACGAGGTCGGACGCGACATTCTGGCACGCATGTGACATATGATCCGGAACGCATGATTGCGCCGGATATGTTCGCCTGTTGAGACGCCTGTCGAAATCGAGTTCATGCTTGAATTCGACAGGCGTCTCGCATATTCAGGGGGATTTCAGGGATTGCTTTCAGGGTGGATGAAAGCAACAAGGCAAATTATGGGATATTGTTGAAACCATGAGTGACAACAATGCCGATTACAACGGTTCCGGCCAAGACGAGTATTTCGCGACGAACGATTCAACTCAAGCCGATTACAGGCAGTCGCAGGATGGCTACAATCAGCCTGCATCACAGCCGCACAATCCCAACCCGTACGCATCGCAGCAGCCCGTGCAGGGATATGCCCCGGGTACGCAGGGCAACAACATCCCCGGCGGTACGTACGGCAATGGTCAGCCATATGGTCAGTCGGCTGCCTACGGTTCGTCCGTCCCCGCATATGGCTCGGCCGCTCCCGCTTACGGGCAGCCGACTCAGCCTGCGCAACCTGCACAGCCCATCTACGGCCAGCCGACGTACGGACCTACGGATTACGCACAATCGGCGCAGACCCCCTATTATCAGGAGCCGACTCAGCCCCAATACACGCAGTCCGCATACAATCAGCCACCAACCTACGCGCAGCAGACCTACTATCAGGCGACCCAACAGCAGCCCGGCTATGGCTACGCGCAGAAGTCGAAGATCGTCGCCGGCCTGCTCGGCCTGTTCCTCGGCACCCTCGGCGTGCACAACTTCTATCTGGGATACACAGGCAAGGCCGTGGCCCAGCTGTTGCTGACCCTGATCGGATGGATCATCCTCATCGGACCGATCATTTCCGGAATCTGGGCTCTGATCGAAGCCGTCCTCATCCTGTGCTCCAGCTACGGGTCCAACTGGCACCGCGATGGGCACGGCCAAGAACTCCAAGATTGATGGGCAGAGGGCTGTACAAGCAGCCGGGCGGCAAACTCGTAGGGGTTTCCGTCCGGCTTTCTGATGACATTCCAGCATATTTCCGCGAATGTGCAAGTTCCATCCAATCCGTGGAACAATGTCGGATCGACGGCGATTTCTTTCTTGACGGCGATGACAAGGATTCCCGCCGACTATTGCAGGATTGGGAAAACTTGCTGCAAAGCCAGCGAGGCGCGCCCACACGCGACATTACGCGACGATTGCAAGCGATTACCGCGAACTATCCGAACGTGCGATTGGTGGGTATGACGGCAGAAGGCATTGCCATCGCTTTTCTCCGCGCAATCACAGGCAGTGAATCGCGTAATGCGGAAGATGCAACGGGCAACGGAAATATCGCGCGGTCCACGAAACAATATTCCGGGGAACAACCGGGAATGCATAATGCGCTGACACAAGAGGAATATCTGGAACGCTGGCGGGACCTGAAACCGACCGTCATCCACGACAAGCCGCGCGACCCGAACGAACAAATGGAAACCGACATCGCATGGGCGCGCGAAGTGGCGGCAGGCAAACGCGAACCCACGCTGCGTATCTGGGAATGGGCCGCTCCGGCCGTGGTCATCGGCAAATTCCAGTCGCTCGAAGACGAAGTCAATACGGCGGTCGCGCAGAAGGAAGGATTCACCGTGGTCCGACGTTGCACCGGCGGCGGGGCGATGTTCATCGAACCGGGCAATACCATCACCTACTCGTTGTACGCGCCGTTCGATTTCACCCAAGGCATAAGCATCGAGGAATCATACCGGCTCTGCGATTTCTGGCTGGTGCGCGCGCTTAAGGAACTCGGGCTCGACGTACGATTCTCCGGACTCAACGACATCGCCACGCAATACGGCAAACTCGGCGGAGCCGCACAACGCCGATTCACACCAGTAGGGGGAGGTCCAGGCGCCATACTGCACCACGTGACCCTCGCCTACGATATCGACGCGGAAAAAATGGGGCGTGTGTTGAACACCTCACGCGAGAAAATGTCGGACAAAGCGGTGAAATCAGCGGTAAAACGAGTCGATCCAATGCGCTCGCAGACGGGCATGAGTCGTGAAGACGTGGTTGAACGGCTGCTCGGCGCCGCCAGGCGAGTTACAATGTAGCCCGATGGTCGAAGCCGCCCAAATGTCAAGGGCGATGAGAACGTTACGAAAGCTTGGTGTTCCGTGAGGGCATGTGGAATCGCAGCAAGCTTTCGAAGCCGCGGCAACGCGCCCGGCAACACGCCTGGCGGCGTGCCTAGAGGATGTGCCTATGAACGGAGGTGTGACAAAATGGCTACGCCAAACGAGACCAATAGTGGACCCAGTGGCGAAAGCGCGACGTTGCTGCACACCGCGTTGTTCAAGCAGGTTTCTTCCGAAGAGGCGGAGGAACTGCTGCCGCATCTGCAGCATGCCGAATACAACAAGGGCGACTATATTTTCCGCGAAGGCGACACCGATCACCGCATGTATCTGCTGGAACGCGGGCGCGTCAAACTGATCCGGCAATCGTCCGACAGACGTGTGCAGTTGTTGAGCATTCATGCGTACGGCGAAGTGCTGGGTGAGATTCCGGTGTTCGATCCGCATGGTGGACCGCGCACCGCGTCCGCCGTGGCCATGACCAGTGACACGAAAGTCGTATGGCTTGAGCATGACGCCCTGTTCGCATGGCTTGACGAGCATCCGCGCGTGGCCGTCGACATGCTTCAGGTGCTCGCGCATCGCATGCGTGACAACAACGAGCGCATTTCGGAACTTGTGTTCATGGACGTGCCGGGACGTTTGGCGAAAACGCTGCTGAATCTGGCGTCACGTTTCGGCGAGCCAGTCGAGGCGGGGTTGAAGGTGCCGCACGATCTGACGCAGGAGGAAATGGCGCAGCTGGTCGGTTCGTCGCGCGAAACGGTGAACAAGGCGCTGATGGATTTCGCCAACCGTGGATGGATTGCGCGTGAGGGCCGTTCCATCATCATCTACCAGCCTGGCATGCTTATTCGACGATCGAGACGATAATTTTCGACTGTTTTCCAGTGTTTTTCAAGTTTTACGGTTGTTTGTGAGAAACCCGTGATGGCTGCGATCGGCCGGTTGATTAGTAGACCCACCACTTTAGAATGGGCACCATGCCCGAAAAGAAGACTTTGACCGTTCAACGTGTGCTCGCACTCGTGATTGCCTACATCACGCTGAGTGTGGGTGGCGGCGTGGCCGCCAGTTTGTTCCTCCTACCGGCGGTTTTCGGCGCGAACAGCGTCGCCAAGGCGGTTATTCCGTCGCTGTCGGTCGAAGGTATTGATTTTGATGTGACCAGCCTGCCGCAGAAGTCGACCATGTACGCTTCCGATGGCACCACGAAAATCACCGAATTCTGGGATCAGAATCGTGAAGTCGTGCCGTTGAAGAAGATTTCCGAATACATGCAGCAGGCCGTGGTAGCGCGTGAAGACAGACGATTCTTCACTCACGGCGGCGTTGATGTGCAGGGTGTGTTCCGCGCGTTCGTCCAAACATACATGAAGGGCGACCATCAGGGCGGTTCCTCCCTTACCCAGCAGTATGTCAAAAACGTGCTGATCCTGCAGGCGCAGCAGGATGATGATCCGATCGCACAATACCATGCGTCGGAAGATACCATCGCACGAAAAATGAGGGAAATGCTGATTTCCGTGCAAATGGAAAAGCAGTATTCCAAGCCTGAAATTTTGCAGGGATATCTCAATATCGCACAGTTTGGCGGCAATAGCCTCTATGGCGTGCAGGCGGCTGCGAAGCGGTATTTCAACACCACCGCAGATCAGCTGAACATCGTGCAGTCCGCCACCATCGCGGCAATCACCAAGAATCCGAACGCTTACGATCCTTCCGTCGAATCGAACCAGCCGGAATCCGAGAAGCAACGCAATATCGTGCTGCAGCTGATGAACGAGCAGGGCTATATTTCGGATGCGGAATATCAAGAGGCGGTCAATACTCCGCTCGCAGATACGCTTGATGTCCAGCCTATTTCCACCGGTTGCATGGCCGCGGACTATGATGCGGGCTATTTCTGCGATTACGTGGTGCATAAGATTTTGAATTCCAAGGAATTCGGCAAGACCAGCGAGGACAGGGAAAGACTGCTGAAAGAGGGCGGTCTGAAGATCGTCACCACGCTGGATATCGATGCCAACACCTTGTTGAACGAAACCGCGCGCAACACCATTCCACCGGAAGATTCCTCCGGTATGGAAATCGTGATGGCGTCCGTCAAACCGGGTACCGGAGAAGTGCTGGGCTTCGGCCTGAACCGAACGTATGATGCCACCGAAGCGGCGCAGAACGACCAGACCAGGGATTCCATGAACTATGCCGTGGACCGAGAAGACGGCGGCGGCATGGGCTTCTCCATCGGCTCGTCGTGGAAGCCTATCAATCTGGTGGCATGGATGGAAGCGGGACATTCCGTCAACGAGAACCTGCAGACGTCCACGAGGTATTCGACCTCGTTGTTCGCATGCGATCGTTATACCGGTGGCACTGATACGTGGAACGTCACCAACGCAATCACCAATGGAACGGTGAACCCGGAAACGCCGGCATTGGCTTTGGCAAGGTCTCACAACACCACGCAGGCTTCCATGGGATCCATCATCGGCTTGTGCAAGATTGCCGATACCGCAACGGAACTTGGCTATCATGATGCGAATACCGGTGAGACGCTCGACAAGACCGCATCATTCGTGCCTGCCATGATGGTCGGTAACGTCAACGTGTCCCCGCTGACGATGGCAAGCATCTTCGCTGTATATGCATCCAATGGTGTGCAGTGCGATCCGATCGCACTGAAGCAGGTGACTGATGTGGATGGCAATGATATTAAGGTGCCTTCCGCGAACTGCCATCAGGCGGTCGATCCGGAAATCATCCAAACGCTTGCTTGGGCCATGAATCAAGGCGTTGTCCGTCCCGACGGCGCAGGCGGCGTGGCACAGCTGGCCAATGGACGTAAGACCTTCGCCAAGACCGGTACCCACGAGGATCAGCTAGTTACGACAGGTGGTTTCATTCCGAACCAGATCGCTACGTTCGTGCTCGTCGGTGACGTGCAGAACCCGGTTGGCCACCCGATTGCGAATATCGCCATCAACGGCCAATACCACAGCTACTGGGATGGTTCCACCATCGCAGCCCCGGCATGGCGTGACTTTATGAATGCTTATGCGGAACGCAAACAGCTGCCGATTGATAACGATTATGGGCAGCCTGCGGCCAAGTATTCCGCAACATCCAGCGCGGTCACCAAGATCGGCGGTGGAAAGCAGAATGCCACACAGCAGCAAAGCACAATCATCCAGCAGCAGAACCAGTCGCTTCAGCAGCAAAGCCAGTCGCTTCAGCAGCAAAGCCAGCAGAACGACCAGCAGGCTGATCAGGATCAGCAGCAGACCGAAGATGAGTGACGCTTCCGTAATTCAGTGAATGGAAGTGAACAATCAATGAACGCCCGCCATGCTCGGCGGGCGTTCTGCGTAGAATGCAGATAGTGCCGGTTCTACGGCACGAAATCTCCAGAGAAGCTCAAGGGGAATACGAAAAGAAGGTTCAGCTGATCGGCATGAAGCCAGTAGGCGCGACCGGAGGGGGAGCTACTACGATGAGCGAAGATGAAAAGAAGATGAAGCAGTCGAAGAAGGCCAAAACCAATGGCACGGTTGGCCTGTTCGATCCTATGACTTTGCGTGGAGTGACCGTGCGCAACCGTATCTGGCTGCCGCCGATGGACACGTATTCCGCGTTGGCCCAGGATGGTCTGCCCACGCCATTCCACTACCAGCATTATGTGTCGCGTGCCATGGGCGGTTTCGGCATGATTATCATGGAAGCCACCGCAGTGACGCCGGAGGGTCGTATTTCGCCGTGCGACCTGGGATTGTGGGCCGACGAGCAGATGGATGCATGGCGTTGGATCGTTGCCGATACGAAGGCCGCCGGCGCCACCATGGCGGTGCAGCTCAACCATGCCGGACGCAAAGCCTCCACCGGTTGCTTCTCCATCGGTTTCGAGCATGAGAGCGTGCCGGAGGAGCAGGGCGGTTGGAAGACCGTGGGGCCAAGCGCCAACGCGTTCGGCTCGCTGACCAAGCCTCGCGCGTTGACCGTTGACGAGATCCATGCCATTGTCGACCAGTTCCGCGATGCCGCTTGGCGTGCTTATGATATCGGTTTTGACGCGGTGGAAATTCATGCGGCCCACGGCTATCTGCTGTCGCAATTCCTCGATCCGCTGATCAACGAGCGCGAGGATGAATACGGCGGATCGTTCGACAACCGTATCCGCATACTGGTCGAAGTCGTGGACGCCGTGCGTTCCGTCATCCCCGACACCATGCCGGTGCTGGTGCGCGTTTCCGCGACCGATTGGGCCGCCGGAGGCTGGGATCTCGATCAGACCGTCGACCTTGCCAAAGTCCTGAAGAAGCACGGTGTCGATCTGATGGACGTCTCCACCGGAGGCATGATTCCGGGCGTGACCATTCCCGTCAAACCCGATTATCAGGTTCCATTCGCCGAACAGGTGCGCTCGCGTGCCGAAATTCCAACCACGGCCGTCGGATTGATCACCAAGCCGAAGCAGGCCAAGAAGATTTTGAAATCCGGTGCCGCCGACGCCATCGAAATCGGACGTGCGGCGCTTCGTGATCCGAATTGGCCTCTTCGCGCCGCCCACAAGCTCGGTATTCCGACCGAAGATGCGCCCTACCAGCCGCAGTATGTGCGTGGCGCATACTAAACGCAACCAATAACCAAGGTAATATCGAACAACAATCGAACAACAATAATGCGCCCTGCACCGCGTTGGCGGTCGCAGGGCGCATTATTATTTGGTGCTCGCTGCCGATTGAAATAATCGGTATCAGGCGTCGATGCCGACAGCCTGGCTCACATGGTCGAATCCGTCGCGCTTGAGCAGTTCGGCAAGGCCGCGCTTCAACACGGTGATCTGCTGCGGTCCGCGATACATCAGCGAGCTGATGAACATGACCAACGACGAGCCGGAACGAATCTTCGCATACGCCTGCTGCGGAGTGAACACGCCGCCGATGCCGGCAATCGCAAAACGGTCGCCATACTCGCGGTACACCTGCTTGATGCGTTCGTTGCTGGCCTCATAGCATGGCGAACCTGACAGTCCGCCCTCCCAATCGCGAGGAATCTCCATGCCGGCGCGGTCCTTCTGCAGATTCGCAATCGACAAGCCCTGCACATTGTGTTCGGCAAGCACGTCAAGCAGATCCTTGAACTCTTCCCAGGACTTATTCAACGGCATCTTCACCAGCGTGGGCTGTGGACGTTCGATCTTGTCGAGTTCGGTGAACAGCTTGTCGAGCGCTTCAGGGCTCTGATTGAACGGTTCGCCGGCCATCGTGTTCGGGCAGGAGATGTTCACTTCGACCATGGCGGTGCGACCGGCCGTGCGGCGCATCGAAATGCAGTAATCCTCGATGCCTTCGTCCAAATCGCCGGTCTTATCGTCATTCGTACGCGCGATCGACACGGAAATCTGCATGTCGCGCGCCTTCGTCCAAGCCTGTTCCGCGCGCGGAACAACGATTTCCGAACCCTCATTGGCAAGACCGACATGCACCATCATCGAATCATATTCGGGCAGACGGTGGAACCACGGCTTCGGATTGCCGGGGCACGGACGAGACGTGGTGGATCCGACCGTTTCGAAGCCGAAGCCGGCGTTGTCGAGCAGCACCGGCATCTCGCAGTTCTTGTCGAGGCCGGCGGAAAGGCCGAACGGATTGACGAAGTCGACGCCCATCACGCTGGTTTCCAGCACGGGGTCGGAATAGTTGAGCATTTCACGGCACGCCCACATCAGCGGCGGAATGTTCTTGGTGATCTTGCAGAACTGAATCATCTGGTCGTGCGCCACATCGGGCGTCTGATTGAACACGAAATGCGGCTTGATGATGTGCTTGTAGCCGAAGGTGAAGAGATCTGTGGTGGCTTTGTTCACCGCATCGTGCCAGAAATTCTCAGAAACATACGTCATGGTTCACTATTCTCGCACCGTTTGTCGCAGGAAAGCAACACGTCGATTGATTTCGCTGACGGGATGTCGACGTTCGTTTTTGTTCGATTTGAACGATTACAGGAGTGCCAAGTATATTTTTTCGTGAGGAAAACGCGCGAAACGCTCATCTCAGTTTTTATTTTGAGTGAACATGTGCGATAATGTTCGAATGATATCGTCACAACGTCAGCATTTGATTTTGAGCAGGTTGCGTACCCGCGGTGCGGTGCGTATCACTGCATTGTCCAAGGAATTGGGCGTTTCCGCCATGACCATCCGACGCGATATCGCCGATCTGGCCGACAAGGGTCTGCTGAAGCGTGTGCACGGCGGCGCCGTCACCACCAGCACGCTGCTGAGTGAGCCGCTGTTCTCCGTAAAGTCGCAGATGGACATCGGATTGAAGGACGCCATCGCACAGGAAGCCATCAAATATGTGGCACCCGGCGACGTGATCGCCATCGGCGGCGGCACCACCGCATACGTATTCGCGCAACATCTGCTGGAATCACAGCAGTCGTCGGGGATCACCATCCTCACCAACTCCATTCCGGTGGCGGAACTGGTGCAGGCGCTGGAATCGAAAGACGTGGAAGTCATCGTGACCGGCGGCGTGACCACCCGATCCAACTCGCTCGTAGGCCCGATCGCCGACAAGGTGGTGGCCTCCCTGCGCGTCAACACAGTCTTCCTGGGCACGCATTCCGTGTCCATTCCGCGCGGCTTCCTCATGCCGAACTCGCTTGAGGCCGCAACCGATATGGCAATGATGGACATTGCCGATCGCACCATAATTTTGACCGATCACACCAAGTGGAGCTGCACATCATTGTCGCTTTTCGCACGCTTCGACCAGGTGGACACGGTCATTACCGATGATGGACTAGACCCCGATTCGGTTGGGAAAACAAGGGATTTGGTTAAAGAGCTCGTGCTGGCACACCAGAGCGAGCCTATTCAGGAAGGTGAATAACCATAATGAGTGAATTCGCAAACTACACTCCCGGAGAGTACGCGAAGGAGCACATTCGCATCACGCCGACCACGCTCGCCGATGGCCGCGCTTTCTTCTACCTCGACGATGATCCGGAATACGTTTCCGGCGCGAAGACGCGCGAACTGAACGATCCTCGTCAGCTGGCATACCGTTTCTCCAACCAGCTCAACGCAGCCGGTGAGGAAGTGCCGTACGCTGCTCCGGAAATGCGTCGCGATCCACTGACCGGCGACTGGATTCCGATGGCGACCGCACGCATGAACCGCCCGATCACCGCGGGCCCTGGCGCCACCGCCAAAGGCAACCCGCTGGCCGCACGCAAGCCGGGCGACCCGTACCAGGACGGCGAAGTGCCGGACACCGACTACAACGTGGTCGTGTTCGAAAACCGCTTCCCGTCCATGGTTCGCGTGCCGGGCCGTTCCGAAGCCGTGGAATACGTCAACGGCAACCCGTTGTGGGAAAAGAAGCTCGCCGCAGGCCGCTGCGAAGTGATCTGCTTCGACCCGGACGAAAATGGTCTGCCGGCAGACCTGCCGGTCTCCCGCCTGCGCACCGTCGTAGAAGCATGGGCGTTCCGTACCGCCGAAATCTCCAAGATGGAAGGCATCGAACAGATCTTCCCGTTCGAAAACCACGGACAGGAAATCGGCGTCTCCCTGGCACACCCTCACGGACAGGTCTACTGCTACCCGTTCATCGCACCGAAGATGGAAGCCGAACTCAAGCAGACCGAAGCCTACCATGAGAAGACCGGCGGCAACCTGCTCAAGGATCTCATGAACGCCGAAATCGAGGCCGGGGAGCGCATCGTCATGCGCAACCACAGCTGGGTGGCCTACGTGCCAGCAGCAGCCCGCTGGCCCCTCGAGGTGCATGTGGCCCCGGTGCGCGACGTGCTCACCCTCGACGAGCTCAACGACCAGGAACGTTGGGATCTGGCCGTCATGTACTCCACCCTGCTCAAGCGCGGTAACGCGTTCTTCGACAAGGGTGACGGCAAGGGCATGGACCTGCCGTACATCGCAGCATGGCATCAGGCTCCGATCCACGACGCACGCCGTGAAAACTACCGCCTGAACCTGCAGTTCTTCTCGTTCCGCCGCGCAGCCAACAAGATCAAGTATCTGGCCGGATCCGAATCCGGCATGGCCGCATGGGTTTCCGACACCACGCCGGAACTCATCGCCAAGCGCTTCCACGAGCTCGGACCAATCGATATCGAAGGCTGAAAGCCAATAAAACCCAAAGGACAAAACACCAATGACTGCTGTTGAATTCATTGAGCCGCTCTCGCACGACGAGGGTGTGAAGAACGCGACCGATCTGTTCCGTGCCACCTACGGTGAGGAGCCGGCTGGCGTATGGGCCGCACCGGGCCGTGTGAACCTGATCGGCGAACACACCGACTACAACGCGGGCCTGTGCCTGCCGATCGCACTGCCGCACCGCACGTTCATCGCGCTCAAGCCGCGTGAAGACACCAAGGTGCGCGTGGTTTCCGACGTTGACTCCGAAAACGTCACCGAAGCCGACCTCGACGGCCTGCAGGCCGGTGGCGTGGAAGGCTGGGCCACCTACCCGGTAGGCGTTGCCTGGGCATTGCGCGAAGCCGGCTTCGATGCGGTGCAGGGCTTCGATGCGGCATTCTCCTCCTGCGTGCCGCTCGGATCCGGTCTGAGCTCCTCCGCAGCCATGACCTGCTCCACCGCCTTGGCGTTGGATGACGTGTACGGTTTGGGTTATGGCGCATCCGATGCCGGTCGTGTGACGCTGATCAACGCCGCCATCAAGTCGGAAAACGACATGGCGGGCGCGTCCACCGGTGGGCTCGATCAGAACGCATCCATGCGCTGCACTTTCGGCCATGCGTTGCGTCTTGATTGCCGTCCAGAGCTGAGCCCGCTGGAGAACGTTTCCCAGCAGGAATTCGATCTCGACAAGTACGGTCTGGAGCTGATGGTGCTCGACACTCAGGCTCCGCACCAGCTCAACGACGGCCAGTATGCCCAGCGCCGCGCCACCTGCGAGAAGGCCGCCGAAATCCTCGGCGTGGCCAACCTGCGTGTGGTTGCCGACAGCATCGCCAAGTCCGACGATCCGTTCCAGGCGCTCAAGGAAACGCTCGACAAGCTGGAAGACGACACGATGAAGAAGCGCGTGCGTCATGTGATCACTGAGATTGCGCGCGTCAACTCCTTCGTACGCGCCTTCGCCAACGGCAAGATCGACGAAGCCGGACGACTGTTCAACGCTTCGCATGATTCGCTCGCAGCGGATTATGAAGTGACTGTGCCCGAGTTGGATATTGCCGTGGATGTGGCTCGTGTCAACGGCGCGTACGGCGCACGTATGACCGGCGGCGGCTTTGGTGGCTCCATCATCGCGCTGGTGGACAAGGGCCAGGGCCACGAAATCGCACAGAAGATTGCTGACCGCTTCGAAAAGGAAGGTTTCAACGCACCTCGCGCCTTGCCGGCGTTCGCTGCGGCTTCCGCGAGCCGCGAGGCTTGATCGCAGAAGCCGATGCAAAAACGCGCGTTGGCGCACGCCCATGAAAAGGACGCGCGCCAACGCGCGTTTTTGCACGATCTACTTGTGGACCAGATGGCGCACAGCGTATCCCACGGTGATGACCAGCAGGTACGATGCCGAATGCTTCATCCCGGCTCCCGGTGCGGCTACGTGTTTGGCCTGGTGCCGTCTGTGATCGTATTCGTGCTCCCCTCCTTCTTCCTGAAGGAGGGGAGCATCTTTCGTAAGTAGCGACGTGTCGACTTGGTGGCCGTCCTGTTCGGCTACGTTTTTGTGCGTGCAGTGGATGGGCGGTACGTGTATTTGATGAAAACGATACGTTATACGATTAACGGCGTGTCGCGATGTGGGTGATTCCGGTGTTCTGCAAGAACGGCAGTATAGAGCCGAAGTTTACGTTTGCGACGCTGGGGGGACTGGTCGATGAGAGTGTTAACTATTGAGATAAACGATTAACGTTTGACATTAAACGATTAACGATTTATAGCGTTAACCACCGCAAGGAAACAACCACAAAGCAAGTGGCTGACGGGGTCGTACCGGTGCGTCTTACATCGGTACGGGGAGGAAACATCAAGGAAGAAGGAGCCTAATCATGGCACGAAGAAGTGTTCGCCTGTTGGCATCAATAGCTGCAGTCGCGACTATGGTCACGACGTTTGCCGCCTGCGGCAACAAGCAGGCCACCACAGACGAGAACGGCAAGCCAATCGTCAATATTCTGGTTCGTCGCAACGTGACCGACCATCCGATGCAGGACACCCAGTACACCAAGGATCTGGAAGCCGCCTGCGATTGCACCATCAAGTGGCAGGAAGTCTCCGACAACGCTTGGGGTCAGCAGAAGAGCGCCAAGATGGCCGCCGGTGAATTCCCGGACATTGGCTTGAGCTTGTTCAGCATGGTGGATGCGGCCAAGTACAGCACCTATTTCGAGGATCTCAAGCCGCATCTGGACAAGATGCCGAACGTCAAGAAGTTCCTCAAGGCCCAGCCGGGCGCCGCGAAGTACGTTACCGATGGCACCAAGATCGCCATGCTGCCCTCCGACCGCGGCAAGGGTTACGAGGTTTCCGGCACTCACATGTTCATCAACAAGACCTGGCTGGACAAGCTGGGACTCCAGATGCCGACCACTTGGGACGAGCTCGAGAACGTGCTCGATGCATTCAAGACCCAGGATCCGAACGGCAACGGCAAGGCTGATGAGGTGCCGATGAATATCCGCAGCCTCGGCTTCGGCCTGTGGAGCCCTCTGGCGCTGATGAACTCCGAAGGCGTGGTCACCTCCTTCATGGGTGGTGGCGCTTCCGAACAGGGCTATTATGTGGACAACGGCAAGGTTAAGAGCTATTACACCTCCGACGCGCTCAAGGACGTCGTCTCCTACCTGCACGGACTCATGGCCAAGGGCCTTATCCCGAAGGATGTGCTCACCCGCGACGCCTCGCAATACACTTCGCAGACCGTCAGTGACGGCAAGACCGCGCTGACCGGCGTCTCCTTCGGTTGGTCCAACTACGCCGAATACGGCAACGCGCTTGGCGACCAGTACGTCACCCTGCCGCCGCTGAAGAAGGACGCCTCCACGCCCGACTCCCAGGTCAAGTGGGATTATTCCCAGGACGCCTGCCGCTGGGCCTACTCCGGTTCCGGCCTGACCGTCAACCCGAACGCAGCCAACCAGGACGCCATCTACAAGGTGATCGACGCCATGTATGGCGAGAAGCTTTCCGTGGCTGGATTCTTCGGCTCTATTCCAGATATCGTCTCCGATGACGGCGACCACCAGTACACCATCGACAAGGCTAAAGCCTACGCCGAATATCCTGATACCCGCGCCGTCGCCCTGCAGGACCGCTTCGGTGGCTGGATTCGCGACGACGTGAAGATGGTCAACGACACCAACGCCGACCAGGTCACTGCGTCCGATTTGGCCATTCGTGAGGCGCGCAACCGCGTCGACGGCGTCAAGGATGTCGTACCGATTTACGTGCGCCCGGATACCGAGGACTCCAACACCCTGCAAAACAACAACACCGCCATCTCCAACTACGCGAACAACCAGATCGCGAAGTGGGTCCAGAAGGGCGGCATCGACAAGGAATGGGATGCCTACGTGAAAAAGGTGTCCGAACCGACCCTCGGCCTCGACGCCAACATCAAGATTTGGCAGAAGTGGTACGACAAGTACACCAAGTAGTCAAGTAATACCGCGGGGTCCATCGCACGGGTTCGTTTCTCTCCCGTGACTGCCGCCGGACCCCGCATTTTTGTTCCCTAGCAATCATCCTAAATTGGAGACCAACATGAGTGCACAAACATCGCAAGGCGTTGCTGCACGGACCGTGGCGATGGAAGCGGCTCCCGACCGCAAGAAACCAGGTCTGCTCGATCGCATCGCCGACCATTTACGTCGCTACTGGCAGTTGTGGATTCTTTCCGCTCCGGCATTGTTCTTCGTGGGACTGTTCTCCTACGTGCCGATGTGGGGCATCCAGCTCGCCTTCCGCGAGTTCGATCCGACCAAAGGCCTGACCGGCGGCAAATTCGTCGGTTTCAAATACTTCCTGGAATTCTTCCACAACCCGCTGTTTGGCGAGATCATGACCAACACCATCCGCATTTCCCTTTGGACACTGGTCATGGGCTTCATTTTTCCGATTATTCTGGCCCTGCTGATCAATCAGATCGGTTCTAAGAAAATCAAGGGTTTCGTACAAACGATCACCTACATGCCCCACTTCATCTCCGTGGTGGTCATCGTCTCCATGCTCAACATCTTCCTGACTCCTGGTACCGGCATTCTCGGTCGCTTCTTCGGTGATGAATCACTGATGGGCTCCACCAGCGCCATCACCGCGGTCTATTGGATCTCCGAAGTCTGGCAGCATGTTGGTTGGAACTCCATCATCTACCTGGCTGCGCTCGCCGGTGTGAACACATCGCTGTACGAGGCGGCGAAGATCGACGGTGCAGGCCGTCTGCAGTTGATTCGCTACGTCGATATTCCTGCGATCATGCCGACATGTGCGATCCTGCTCATCATGAACATGGGCTCCGTGCTCAACGTGGGCTTCGACAAGATCTATCTGATGCAGAATTCGCTGAACATGCCGGCCACCGAAGTCATCGCCACATACACCTACAAAATCGGTATTATCAATGGCCAATACTCGTATTCGACGGCAATTGGCCTGTTCAACACCTTGGTCAACTTCATCTTCCTGATCACCGCGAATGCAATCGCCAAGCGCGTTTCCGATACGAGCATTTTCTAGAAGGGTTTTATCATGTCTGCAACAATTGAGGCTGTTACCCAGAACAAGAACGACATTCCCTGGAACAAGCACGTGCGCCAGAAGCAGAAGCCAGGTGACCTGGCGGTGTCGGGCATCATCAATGTGCTGCTGCTCCTGACCATTGTGGCGGTGCTCTACCCGCTGTGGTTCGTGGTCATCGCATCATTTTCAAATCCGAACGCCGTGGCCGGCGGTGAAGTGCTGCTGCTACCCAAGGGTGTGACCTTCGTTGGCTATGCTAAGGTGTTCGCCAACCAGCGCATCTGGCAGGGCTATCTCAACACCATCATCTATTCGGTGGTCGGCACCGCGGTCAACATGGCAGTGACCATTCCCTGCGCCTTCGCGCTATCCCGTCGCGAGTTCAAGCCGCGACGCGTGATCATGTTCCTGTTCACCGTGACCATGTTCATCGCCGGCGGCCTGATTCCGAACTACCTGCTGTACAAGAGCCTCGGCATCAACAACAGCATGTGGGTGTTCATCCTGCCTGGCGCAGTTTCCGTGTACAACGTGATCGTGGCCCGCTCCTTCTTCGAAACCTCTATCCCCGAAGAGCTCTTCGACGCGGCCCAGATCGACGGGCTGAGCTACTTTGGCTACTTCTTCAAGATTGTGCTGCCGTTAAGCTCCGCGATTCTGGCTGTAATTGGTCTGTACTACTTTGTCGGCCACTGGAACGACTTCATGACGGGCCTTATCTACATCACCGACGACAAGAAGCAGCCATTGCAGGTGGTGTTGCAGCAGTTGCTACTGGTGGCGCAGGGTACTGGAACCAATGTCAACGCGGCTGCGCAGCAGCAGGCCGCCGATCAGATCAAGTTCGGCATCATCATCGTCTCTACCCTGCCTCTGCTTGTGCTCTATCCGTTCTTGCAGAAGTACTTCAACAAGGGCGTGATGCTCGGCGCGGTCAAGGGTTGAGTCAAACGCAATCCGACAAGAGACAACCAATCTAAAAGCCAGCCGATAGAAAGGATTCGCTATGCTTGCCCGCTTCTCTGTGGCCTACGAGCGGTTCTGCCGTCTGCTAGTCGCGATTTTCGTGGTCAACGTGGCCATACTCGCGCACACTCTGATGGGAGCCGTCGTGCTGGGATTTCTCCCCTCGTTCGCGGCTGCGCAGGCTACGTTCCGTGCGTGGGTGCTTTCTGAGGACCGTTCAATGCGGGCCAAGGAAGTTTGGAAGACGTTTCACGGCTTCTGGAAAAGCGAAGTCAAGCGCGCGAATCTTTTCGGTTGGCCTTTGATTATTCTCTGGGCCGTGGTCATCGTCGACTACTGCGTAATGAACTGGCATGCTCGCGGCGATTTCGACATCATGGTTTCCGGCGTGCTGCTGCTCATCATCGTAGTTTTGGCAGTGTTCTCGTCCTTGGTTTGGGTGGTGCGCGCGAACTATGAAGAGAATTCCGTCTGGATTGTTCGTACAACACTGGCGATGATTGTGGCACGCCCGTTGTGCAGCCTTCTGCAGGTTGGACTGCTGATTCTTACCGTGCTTGTATGGGTGCAATGGCCTGGAATTCTCATGGTGTTCGGCTTGTCGCTGCCGATGTTCTGCACAGCCTGGATTATTTATTCATTCGGCCGTCTGCCTGGAATGGACATTCATGACCGCATGGAACAGAGCGCGGGCCACGCCCGAAACCAGACATCGTGACATGTTCGCAAAAAAGGGGGTGATAGAATGGTGCAGTCGTCAGTAAGGCAACGAGTGAACAGGTCCAAACGATTGGTATCCATCAAAGACATAGCTAAGGAAGCGGGTGTTTCCGTATGCACTGTGTCTTTGGTTATGAACAACAAGGATCACAATCGCGTCAGCAAGGCGGTTGCGCAGAAAATCCGTGCGACTGCCGAGAACATGGGGTACAAGCCCAATTCCGTGGCGCGTACCCTACGTACCAACAAATCCAACGCCTTGGGATTTGTGACCGATGAGATCGCCACGACCCCGTACGCGAGCAAGGTACTCGAAGGTGCGCAGGATGCTGCGAGCAAGCTCGGATACATACTGCTTACCACGAACACCAATAATGACGCTGAACTCGAGAACCAAGAAATATCCGCCCTGCTCCGATACAACGTGGATGGCTTCCTATACGCCATGATGTTCCACCGCAAAGTGGACATTCCCGAAGTCTTGGAAGGCAGCCCGACCGTGGTGGTGGACAGTGAGGATGCAGCGGGGCGAGTTCCCTCGGTCTACCCCGATGATGAACTGGCGGGGTATGATGCCACCGACCGTCTGAGCAAAGCTGGATGCAGACGCATTGTCTACTACGGTTCCGCAACCCCCATCGTCGCGCAAGGTCAACGTCTGACTGGTTACCGACGTGCGCTTGCGGAAGCGGGCATTCCATTCGATGACGCTTTGATCGTCAATGTATTGGAGACGACCAACGCTGCTGCTGAGGCGGCGCGGGTGTTCGACGAAATCAAGCCGGACGGCATCTTTTGTTTCAACGATGTGCGCGCCACTTTCATCTACGAAGCCGCACGCGAACGCGGAGTGCGCATCGGCGCTGACGTGTCGGTGATTAGCATCGATAACCAGCCGTTCATCACTAATGTGATTAAACCATCACTGACTACGCTGGAACTGCCCCATTATGAGATGGGTTTTGAAGCGGTTCGGCAACTTGTCGCCATACTTGACGGCGACAAGGCCGTAGCTGATCTTGAGTCCGATCGTGGCATGGCGGTGCAGAGGCAACGTGATGGCAGCAAAACAGCATTGCGCTGCCGCATCATCGAACGCGATTCCATCGTGTCGTGACGGACGTTTCCTTTTTCCATTTGTTTTTCTAATTATCTGTTTTTCAATGCGTAGCCACATGATATCTGATCATGTGGCGCTGTGGAGGAGATTATTATGCCTGACAACTATTCCGTTGCCACCGAAACCGGCGGCTACCGTTTGCTGGAATTGTTCGCCGAAAGATGCGGCGATGACGCTGCCGTCACCATTACAGACGGGGACGGCCATCAAATCGCCAGCCATGCCATGCCGGTGGCCGAGCGTCGCCACCATTTCTTGATTCCGGTGCCGACGAACGTGCGTATTACGGTGAGTGCGCACCGACTGACCGTACGGTTCGCCTACTTGTCCGAGTGTGAGAATCTCCTTGATGAAGGCGTGCGTTTCATCAGCATGAATCCGTACGACAATGAATGGGATACGCAGCCGACGCTGGAGCAGATCTATGATCGTTTCGCTCGTCCTGCGGCGCATTTTGAGCCATTCGCTCGCTGGATGAATGATCCTAACGGCCTGTGTCGTTTCCAAGGACGCTACCATCTGTTCTACCAATTCAATCCGTATGGTTTTGGCTGGGACAATATGCACTGGGGCCATGCGGTAAGCCGCGATCTGGTGCATTGGACGCATCTGCCAATCTTCCTCGAACCGCAGCCGGAGCTGCATATCGACGAACGCATCGTTGGTGGCGCGTTCTCCGGATCAGCGGTGACGGTGGATGCGTGTGATAATCCCTGCAAGGGTGATGATGCGGCCGCTATTCGCCTGTACCTGACCCGGCACCTGGAGACTCGCGGAGACGAATCGTCTGTTACTGAATACCAGACCACCTGCTTGTGTGAGGATGGCGTGCATGTGAGTGTCGAATCTCCGGTCGCGTTGCGCGTTAACGATGGTTTTGGCTTCGATTTCCGTGATCCGAAGGTGGAAACCGGCATGTCCGGCGAGGCTATCAATCCGGAACGCGCTTACATGGTGACCGCCACGAATCTGCCGGTCTCCGAATTCGATACTGATGCTGTGTCCTCCGCGGCGCCTGGCATCAGCGTACAGGGCACAGACGGCTGGTTCACGTGCAGTCCGCAAGGCAGGCCCGGCACCGACAAGCCCAATATGGATACGGTGCCTGCCATGGCGCTCTTCTCCGCGAAGAAACCACTCAAGCGCAACGTGACATGGCAGTATGAAGGACCGGTGCTCGCCGATTTCGGCCACCAGCTATCGCGTACCTACGAATGTCCTGACCTGTTCCAGCTCGACGGCAAGACAGTCGCCATCGGCGCGTTGATGCACTACCGTGACAAGCAAGGTCGTTTCCAGCAGGTGCGTTGGTATGTTGGTGATCTCAAGGACACCGCCGAAGGTCCACGTTTGCAGGTAGAGAACAGTGATTGGTGTGATTTCGGTACCGGCTACTATGCCACGCAAAGCTTTGCCGACGACGGGCGTCGTATCGTGTTCGGCTGGTATACCGACTTTCCCGCGATGCGTGTGGAAAAGCCGTGTATCGCCAACGGCATGATGTCGCTGCCACGTGAACTGCACGTGCGTGACGGCCGTTTGACCAGTCGTCCTGTCAAGGAAGCGTACGAGCAGCTGCTAGGCGATCGTTTGGAAGCTCATGCAGACGAAAACGGGACCTTCTTCATTGTGCCGACCAACGCGTATTACATGGACATGCATCTGGCCGACGATAACGATTTCACAATGCTCATCGCGACCGGTACCAATCCCGCCAATGGTAATTCGATGGAATTGCAGCTGCAGCGTCGCAACGGCGTGACCCGACTGGTCACGAAGGGAACAGTCGTGGACAACGTTGATTTCGATAGCGGCATCACCGACGTGCGTCGCGTCGAAATCTTCTTCGACCGCAATGTGGTGGAAGTCTTCCTTAACAACGGCGAAGCGGCCGGCAGCATGCTGTTCCAAGGTGCGGACGGCGATGGTGAGTTCCGTTTTGTTGCTGACGGCAAGGTCGATTGCGTGGATGTGCGTGTGCTCGACGGCATCTGGCGGTGACATACAGCTGCTATAGCGGCAGGTGGTAACCGGCAGTCATCTCAGTATGTAAGGCAAATAGATGGAAGGCACGTGTTTTGGCACGTGCCTTCCCTATACTTGAGGGCACGTCCGGCAATTCGCCGAGACGGCAACTGGATATTCGCACCTAACGTTTAGGGAGTTCCATGAACAAGGCAATCATCACCGTCGTCGGTCAGGATACTGTCGGCATCATCGCACGCGTCTGCACATACCTTTCCGAACATCAGGTCAACGTGCTTGACATTTCCCAGACCATCATCGACGGTTTCTTCAACATGATGATGATCGTGGATTATTCCAACGCTGACAAGGAATTCGGCGAGGTCGTGGACGATCTCGACAAACTCGGCGAGGAGATTGGCGTGCGCATCCGCTGCCAGCGCGAGGAGATCTTTACCAAGATGCACCGCGTCTGATCCGCGGCATACGTGAGCCACGCAAGTAATCGAAGCCACGAATCGTACTAATCGTAAGGAAAAACCATGCTGAATATCATGGAGGTCCACGAGACCAACCAGATGATCGAGCAGGAGAAGCTCGACGTGCGCACCATCACCATGGGCATCAGCCTGCTGGACTGCGCGGCCGACAGCGTCGACGAAGTCTGCGACAACATCTACAACAAAATCACCACGTATGCCAAGGATCTCGTATCCACCGGCAAAGCCATCGAACGCGACTACGGCATTCCGATCGTCAACAAGCGTATCACCGTCACTCCGATCTCGCTGGTCGGCGCAAGTTCGTGTAAAACGTCGGACGATTTCGTGAAAATCGCGCATGCACTTGACCATGCGGCGAAGAAGGTCGGCGTCGACCTGATCGGCGGCTACTCCGCGCTCGTATCCAAGTCCATGACCCCCGCCGAAGAGCTGCTCATCCGCTCCCTGCCGAAAGCGCTGAGCGAAACCGACATTGTCTGCTCGTCCGTCAACGTGGGATCCACCAAAACCGGCATCGACATGAACTCTGTCGAATTGCTCGGCCACATCATCAAAGACATCGCGCACGCCACCGCAGATAACGATTCCTACGGATGCGTGAAATTCGTGGCATTCTGCAATGCCCCCGATGACAACCCGTTCATGGCAGGCGGCTTCCATGGTGTGACCGAAGGCGATGCGGTCATCAACGTCGGCGTTTCCGGCCCCGGCGTGGTTTCCCGCGCGCTCGACGAAGCCAAGGGCAAAAACTTCGAATTCCTATGTGAAACCATCAAGCGCACCGCGTTCAAGATCACACGCGTCGGCCAGCTGGTGGCACAGGAGGCATCCCGTCGCCTCGGCATTCCATTCGGCATCATCGACCTTTCCCTCGCACCAACCCCGGCCGTAGGCGACTCCGTCGGCGAAGTGCTTGAGAAGATCGGCCTCGAACAGGTTGGCGCACCAGGCACCACCGCGGCGCTCGCCATGCTCAACGATCAGGTGAAGAAGGGCGGCATCATGGCGTCCTCCTACGTCGGCGGACTTTCCGGCGCGTTCATCCCCGTCTCCGAAGACAAGAACATGATCGACGCGGCAACCAATGGCTGCCTGAAGATCGAAAAGCTTGAGGCCATGACCTGCGTGTGCTCCGTCGGCCTCGACATGATCGCCATTCCGGGAGACACCACCGCATCCACCATTTCCGGCATCATCGCCGATGAAGCCGCGATCGGCATGGTCAACCAGAAGACCACCGCCGTGCGCGTGATTCCGGTCGAAGGCAAAGGCGTAGGGGAGATGGCCAACTTCGGCGGCCTGATGGGCTATGCGCCGATCATTCCAGTCAACCAGACCAGCTGCGAAGCCTTCGTGACCCGAGGCGGCCGCATCCCCGCCCCAATCCACAGCTTCAAAAACTAGCCCCTCTCTTCCCTACGCATCTTTCGCAGTGGTTGCGTTGGTTGCGGAAGGTCGCGGGGAGCCGGCATATTCTATTCCCGACACGCTCCGGGCCGCTCAGGCCAAGTCTTTACGGTCTGAAACAGAACATGCCGGCTCCCCGCTTATGTTGCGCTTCACATCAGATTAGGTTGACGCTTGCTTTTTGTTTGCAACACGTTGGTTTGTGTGCCATAGCAAGCAGTAGGGCGGGATATTCCGTTCGGGACCGTAGGCTTGGCCGAACGGCCTTGAGTGTGTCACGAATGGAATATCCCGCCCTACTGCGTCCCCAATATCCATAAGGTAATGAATTGAAACGAAAGTTGGCAGGCAGGGGAGGGATTACTGGCCGCCGGCGAAGCCTAGTTGGCGCCAGGCTTCGTAGATGGCGATGGATGCGCAATTGGTGAGGTTCAGGGAACGCAGGCTCGGGCGCATTGGCAATCGCACCTGTTCGGCCACGTGCGGACCGGCCATAATATCCATCGGATCGGGAATATTGCCCGGCTCCGGGCCGAACAGCAGAATGTCAGTCGGCTTGTATTCGATGTCGGTATACAGTTTGGTGGCGTGCGCGGTGAACGCGATGATGCGCGAATTCGGCATGGATTCCACCAGATTCTCAAAATTCGGGTGCAATACCACGTGCGCCATGTCGTGGTAGTCCAGTCCGGCGCGGCGCAGCTTCGTATCGCGCAGATTGAATCCGAGCGGCTCCACCAAATGCAGGATCGTGCCGGTCACCGCGCATAGGCGGATTGCCGAACCGGTATTGCCCGGAATGCGGGGGGAGTAGTAGCACAAGTGGGGCGTGGAGGTTTCGGCTTTGGCCGCGTCTTCGGCTGACAGCATCGCGTCGACCACGGAAATCGGATTGCCGTGCGCGTCGGTCACGAGTTCGTCCGGCCCATAATTCGACTTGCGGTAGCCGTATTCGAACATTTTCTCGACTTTGGCTTCCTCTGCGGTTGCGCCTTGCGCGTCATTGGTATGCTCTTCGTTCGTCATGAATGCAAGAATAGGTACGATGAACGACACGAACGAGCCTAATACCGAAATTGAAAACGCCGAAGCTGTGGCGGACGCGCTTGCCGAATGGTGGCATGCTTCGGCGCGTGACCTGCCATGGCGTTTCGGCCGCACTACTGCGTGGGGCGTGCTTGTCTCCGAAGTGATGAGCCAGCAGACGCAGATGAGCCGTGTGGTACCGTATTGGAACGATTGGATGGAACGCTGGCCTGATGCGGTCGCGCTTGCCGATGCCGCGAAAGCGGATGTGATCACGGCTTGGGGCAGGCTCGGCTATCCGAGACGCGCCTTGCGATTGCAGGAATGCGCCCGCGTGGTCGCTTCCGATTACGATAACAAGCTGCCGCGTACGTACGATGAGTTGCTGGCATTGCCGGGTATCGGCGATTATACGGCCAGCGCGGTGATGAGTTTCGCGTTTGGTGAGCGCATCGCGGTGGTGGATACGAATATTCGCAGGGTGCTTTCGAGGGTTTTTCTTGGCGAGGAGTCGCTTGGCGGCGCCGCAAGACCTGCGGAACGTGCGTTGGCGAAGCAGATGTTGCCGCAGGATGATGCCTCAAAATGCAGACGGTTCGACCGTCCTTCAGTGGTGTGGAATCAGTCCGTTATGGAATTGGGCGCGACCGTCTGCACGGCAAAGGCTCCGTTGTGCGAGGCGTGCCCTGTTTCGGGACATTGCGTGTTTTTGCATAATGGTCGTCCGGGATTGGGGGAACGTCGCACGCGGCCGCGTCAACGTTTCCAAGGTACGGATCGTCAGGTGCGTGGGCTGGTGCTGAATGCGCTGCGCAATCTGCCGGAAGGTGCGACCGCCCTTAATCGCAAGTCGCTTGAACGACTGTGGGATGACCATATCCAGCTTGATCGGTGCATCGCATCGTTGGATGAGGATGGTCTTATCGAAATCCTGCCGAATGCGGATGTGCGTCTTCCGGTATGAAAGGAAGAATGCCGACGTTCTTTGGATGTGCGCACGCTAGACTGTGAAATCATGGCACAGAAGACGTCCTCGAAATCCGGCAAAAAACGTTCGAAAAAACAGCAGGCGATATTTCGTCGCCGTCGCATCGTCGTCGGCATCGCTGCGATAGTGCTGATTTCTTTTCTGGTGTTTTGCCTGTACTCCCTGTCGAGGGGGATTGTCGCGGTGAATCGTGAGATTCATCATGCGGACGTGTATGCGATTTCCCGTAAGGAAGTGCCGTCCCCGACCAAGGAGAAGAAAAGCGGGGTGCCGGATTGCGATGCGTCCAATGTCGCGCTTTCGTTGACTCCTGCGGCGTCAAGTTTCGGTGTGGGCGATTCGATGGATTTCACCACGGACGTCAAATATGACGGTTCCAGCAAGGTTGGTTGCTTGGTTGATGTGTCGGCTTCCAGCGTGGTGTTGACGATCAAATCGGGCGATGATGTGGTTTGGAAGTCGAATGTGTGCCCCGTTGACACCGACTATCGTCTGTTGGCGAAGGGCGACGAGGTCAGACAGACGATCACCTGGCCGGGAACGCGTACTGGCAGCGAATGCGTGGAGGATCAATCCACCCTGCCGAAGGTGGATCGTGGCGTGTATTCGGCGCAGCTTTCGATTGAAGGGCATCCCAAAGCGAAGTCCGATCCGGTCGGCGTCACTATTGAATAAAAATCTATAGGATATGTTATTCTCATGACTTTGCGTACATGCGTGTCATATAGCGGGCACGCTGACAAGGAAGAAGCGCCCGCGTACTAGGCATATGGTGGCCAATGGGAGCGCTTCCGGGGAAACATATCGAAACGATTTAGCGAGCGATAAGGAACGTCCATTGGCTGAGGCTACGACGAACACCACCACCATCATCGCACGCGCCGACCAGCACGATATTGATCTGCACAAGGCGTCGGACCGTGTGAACTTCGGCTCCATCCGCGAGCCCATTGATGTACCCTACCTGTTGGGTGTACAGACTGACAGCTTCGACTGGCTCATCGGCAACGAGCGCTGGCAGAAGCGTGTCGAGGAGGATCTGGCGAACGGCACCAACACCGTGCCCCACACCTCCGGTCTTGATGAGGTCTTCCAGGAGATCTCCCCGATCGAGAACTTCGCTCAGACCATGAGCCTGACCTTCTCCGATCCGTATTTCGAAGAACCGCGCCACACCGTGCAGGAGTGCAAGGAGAAGGATTACACCTACTCCGCGCCGCTGTATGTGAACGCTGAATTCGAAAACGGCGACACCGGCGAAATCAAGTCCCAGACCGTGTTCATGGGCGATTTCCCGCTGCAGACCCCGCACGGCACCTTCATCATCGGTGGTACCGAGCGAGTGATCGTGTCTCAGCTGGTGCGTTCTCCGGGCGTGTACTTCGACCGCAGCCAGGATCGCACTTCCGACAAGGAAGTCTTCGGCGCGAAGATCATCCCGAGCCGTGGCGCATGGCTTGAGTTCGAGATCGACAAGCGTGACGTGCTTGGCGTGCGCGTGGACCGCAAGCGCAAGCAGTCCGCCATCGTGTTCCTCATGGCCATCGGCATGACCAAGGATGAGATCGCCGATGCGTTCAGGGATTACCCGCTGGTTATGGACGCGCTTGCCAAGGAGACCGTGCAGACCCAGGACGAGGCTCTGACCGATCTGTACCGCAAGATCCGCCCGGCCGACACCCCGACGCCGGAAGCTGGCCGCAACCTGCTGGATTCCTTCTACTTCAACACCAAGCGTTACGATCTGGCCCGCGTTGGCCGTTACAAGATCAACCGCAAGCTTGGTCTGGAAAAGGATGTCAACGATCGCAGCCTGTCTCGCGAAGACATCATCTCCACCATCAAGTACCTGGTCACCCTGCATGCCGGCGACACCAAGTTCCCGGGCAAGCGTGACGGCCAGGATGTGGATCTGCGCGTGGACGTCGACGATATCGATCATTTCGGCAACCGTCGTATCCGTCAGGTCGGCGAACTGATCCAGAACCAGCTGCGTACCGGTCTGAGCCGTATGGAGCGTGTGGTCCGCGAACGTATGACCACCCAGGATCCGGAGGCCATCACCCCGCAGTCCCTGATCAACATTCGTCCGGTGAACGCCACCATCAAGGAGTTCTTCGGAACTTCCCAGCTGTCGCAGTTCATGGATCAGAACAACCCGTTGGCAGGCGTCACCAACAAGCGTCGTCTGTCCGCTCTGGGCCCTGGCGGTCTGTCTCGTGACCGCGCATCCATGGAAGTGCGAGACGTGCACCCGTCCCACTTCGGCCGTATGTGCCCGATCGAATCTCCTGAAGGTCCGAACATCGGTCTTATCGGTTCTCTGGCAACCTTCGGCCGCATCAATCCGTTCGGCTTCATCGAGACCCCGTACCGTAAGGTCATCAACGGCCATGTGACCGACGAGGTCGAATACATGACCGCAGACCGCGATGCCGAGCACGTGATCGCACAGGCCAACCAGGAACTCGACGAGAACGGCAACTTCGTCAAGAAGCAGGCTCTTGCCCGAGTCGGCGAAGAGGAAGCAGTCGATGTGCCCGTCAGCTCCGTTGACTACATGGACGTTTCCCCGCGTCAGATGGTTTCCGTCGGCGCCTCCCTGATTCCGTTCCTGGAGCACGATGAGGGCCACCGAGCGCTGATGGGTACCAACATGCAGCGTCAGGCAGTGCCGCTGATCGAATCCGAGCGCCCGCTGGTGGGCACCGGTGCCGAATGGCGTGCGGCCGTCGATTCCGGCGATGTCATTCTGGCTGAGAAGCCGGGTGTGGTGACGTATGTTTCCGCCGACATCATCCGTGTGATGAACGACGACGGCACCACCAGCTCCTACAAGCTGGCCAAGTTCCTGCGTTCCAACCAGACCACCTGCTACAACCAGGTTCCGCTGATTCACGACGGCGAACGTGTGGAAGCCGGTACCGTGCTTGCCGATGGTCCGGCCACCCAGAAGGGCGAAATGGCACTGGGCAAGAACCTGCTCATCGCCTTCATGCCGTGGAACGGCTACAACTACGAGGATGCTGTGATCATCTCCCAGCGTCTCGTGCAGGACGACACCCTGAGCTCCATCCACATCGAGGAATATGAGATCGACGCCCGCGAAACCAAGCTGGGTGCCGAAGAGATCACCCGCGATCTGCCGAACGTCGGCGAGGACGCGGTGGCCAACCTCGACGAGCGTGGCATCATTCGCATCGGTGCCGAGGTCGAAGCCGGCGACATTCTGGTGGGCAAGGTCACCCCGAAGGGCGAGACCGAGCTGACTCCGGAAGAGCGTCTGCTCCGCGCCATCTTCGGCGAGAAGAGCCGCGAGGTGCGTGACACCTCGCTGCGCGTGCCTCACGGCGAAACCGGTACTGTGATCGCCGTCAAGGAGATCACTCGCGAGGATGCCGAGGAAGACGGCGACGAGCTGCCGAACGGCGTGAACCAGATGATCCGCGTCTACATCGCGCAGCATCGTAAGATCACCCAGGGCGACAAGCTGTCTGGCCGCCACGGCAACAAGGGTGTTATCTCCCGCATTCTGCCGGAAGAGGATATGCCGTTCCTTGCCGACGGTACTCCGGTCGACATCATGCTGAACCCGCTGGGCGTGCCTTCTCGAATGAACCTTGGCCAGGTGCTGGAACTGCACTTGGGCTGGATCGCGCACGCCGGCTGGGACATCTCCCTTGATCCGGATGCCGAAGCCGCTTGGAAGAAGTACATTCCGCAGGGCGCCGAAAAGGGCGAGCCGGGCACTCCGGTGGCAACTCCGGTGTTCGACGGCGTTCGTCCGGAAACCATCAAGGGCCTGCTGTCCTGCACCCTTCCGGATCGCGACGGCAACAAGCTGGTCGGCGACGACGGCAAGGCTGTGCTGTTCGACGGCCGTACCGGCGAACCGTATCCGAAGCCGATCTCCGTTGGCTACATGTACATGCTGAAGCTGCACCACCTGGTCGACGACAAGATCCACGCGCGTTCCACTGGCCCGTACTCCATGATCACCCAGCAGCCGTTGGGCGGTAAGGCTCAGTTCGGTGGCCAGCGTTTCGGCGAGATGGAAGTGTGGGCCCTCGAGGCCTATGGCGCCGCCTACACGCTGCATGAAATGATGACCACCAAGTCCGATGACGTCGACGGCCGCGTGCGTGTCTACGGCGCCATCGTGAAGGGCGACAACCTGCCGCCGGCAGGCATTCCGGAATCCTTCAAGGTGCTGCTTAAGGAAATGCAGTCCCTGTCGCTGAACGTCGAAGTGCTCAACGCCGAAGGCGTGGCCATCGACATGAAGGA
>OOAJ01000070.1_pt1 | contig 88747 bp, 58 predicted proteins | sample 1671241 | NCBI WGS metagenome assembly OOAJ01 (sample SAMN06348136, study PRJEB24527) | human gut metagenome | biome: human gut; feature: ankylosing spondylitis patient; material: feces | host: Homo sapiens | place: China | collected 2015-10
GGAACGCATGTACCGCGCGGGCTATGCGGCGGCCGAGGCCATCCCCGCATTCCTAAAAAGCTGAGCACTACCCTCATATGAACACTCCAGCCGATAGCAACACGCGTGAAAACGCCAACACGAACACCGACATCAGCATCACCGCGAATGCCACGGGATTCAGCACGAAAACACTGAACCCGCAGATTCTGGTGACCTTGTGGAACGTGGAGCGTTTGGGCTCGTTCTCCGCGGTCGCGCGTGAAACCGGATGGTCGCAACCGGCCATCAGCCAGCAGATCCGCAAGATCGAACGTGAACTTGACGCAAAGCTCGTGCAGCGCACGTCGCATGGCGTGGAATTGACTCCGATCGGCCGTATTCTGGCACGTCACGGGCAGCTTATCGACAATCGCGTCACCCAAGCCGTCAAAGATGTGGAAGAGTACCAGCGCAACGGATCGACGCATATTCGTTTGGTCGCTCCCCCATCGGTATGTTCGTCGTTCGTGGCACGCGTGCTCGTGCATATCAGCAAAACGTCCGACATTCGCGTGAGCCTCATGCAGATGGAGCCGCCTGAGGCCATGGAGGCGTTGGAACAGGGACTTGCCGATTGCGCGATCATCTTCCAATACAATTCACTCCCCGCTTTGGCCGGACCGGACGATTTGGAAGTCGCTCCTTTCGGCGTCGATCCGCTGATGCTGCTGATCGGCGCGAACAATGCGATCGCGCGCCAGTACGAAAGCTCGCACCTGCCGGTCCAATTGGTTTCGGCACGCAGCGAACAGTGGATCGCCGGCTGCGAAACCTGCCAGGCGAATCTGGTGTCGTTGGCGCGTGCCGCCGGCTTCACACCGGAAATCACACATTCGACCGACGATTTTTGGGCCACGCAGAATCTGGTGGAAGTCGGCATGGGCGTCTCGATCATATCTCGCTTAGCCACAACCGCTGGAATCCAACCCGATTTGGCCGCACTGCCAATCGCCGACAACAACGCATTCCGCACAGTCTGTTTCGTCACAAGAAAAGTGGACGACCGACCGGCAGTGGCCCGCGTCAAAGACGAGATCGAAAGGGCGTCACACCAGTATTTGGAAAACATCTGATTCATCGTTTGATATCCGTGCTTATTCGCAATCGCGGAATACTGCAGCAAACAATTGTTTCCAGTATTTTGCTATATCGTCATAATCAGATTAATAATTGAATAGCAAAAGCATCTGATATAAGAAAACTTCATAACAGTCTTTGCTTTCAGTACAAGAACACACTGTTCGTGCAAGCATCGGTACGTCATGCTGGAACCATGGAAGAAATCATGGAAATGAAGCATCGTACCGGTTCCGGCTTTGACGCCGACGCCATCGACCACACCACCGCAGCCGATCTTGCCGCAGTCGGCTCCGACAAGTGGACACGCTACCCCGGCTGCATTGGCGCGTTCATCGCCGAAATGGACTACGGCCTGGCTCCCTGCATCCAAGAAGCCATCGACAACGCCTGCGACCATTGCAAACTCGGCTACATTCCCGAACCTTGGAAGCAGCGCGTGGCAGCAGCATGCGCAGGATGGCAACGCTCGCATTACGGGTGGGATGTCGATCCGAGCATTATTCGCGTGGTTCCCGACGTACTCGAAGCTTATGAGATTTTCTTGCGTGAACTGGTCGGTGCGGGCAACAGCGTGATCGTGCCGACGCCTGCCTACATGCCGTTTTTGAGCGTTCCGAAACTGTACGACGTTGACGTGATCGAAATCGAAATGCTACAAAGCGGCGACGCCGAAACCGGAGAGGCGCAATGGGTGTTCGACTTCGACGCCATCGAACGCGCGTTTGCGGCCGGATGCCATGCGTTCGTGCTCTGCAACCCGCACAACCCGATCGGCAAAGTGCTCACCTTGGAGGAGGAGCTGCGTCTGAGCGATCTTGCGGCACAGTATGACGTGCGTATTTTCAATGATGAGATTCATGCGCCGTTCGTGTTTGAGGGCAAGCACATTCCGTTCCCCACCATCAGCGAGCAGGCCGCATTACAGTCGATGACCGCTACCAGCGCGTCGAAATCGTTCAATATTCCGGGCACGAAGTGCGCGCAGGTGCTGCTTACCAATCCTGCGGATCGTGACATGTGGGCGGTCAAGGCGGAGTGGAGCGAACATCAGACCGCCACCATCGGCGCAATCGCCACCACCACCGCATATAACGAAGGCGACCTGTGGTTCCAGGATGCGTTTGCCTATGTGTGCAGGAATTTGGCGTTGTTCGACGAGCAGATGCGTGAAAGGTTCGCCGGCGTCGGCTATATCAAACCGCAGGGCACATATATCGCATGGCTTGATTTCTCGCCGCTTGGCATCGACGATCCGGCCGCATACTTCCTTGAGAAGGCGCAAGTGGCGTTGACCGACGGGCGTTCATGCGGCGAGACCGGTACCGGATGCGTGCGCGTGAACATAGCAATGCCGTATCCGCTGCTGGTCGAATGCCTGGACCGCATGTATGGCGCGTTGCATGCGGATGGATTGCTGTAAACTTCGCCACATATTCAGTGTTTTCCTCAACCAACGGCAGCATAACGGTGAACGTCGTGCCCTTCCCCACTTCGCTGTCCACCGTTATGGTGCCGTTGGAAATCTGCATACTATCGACATGCGATGGGAGGTTGACATGCGTTTGAACGTGAGTACCAGCATTGAGACGGCCGCCTGCGAAATAGCCGGCGATGATCTGCTGTTCTTGGGATTTCATGGATTCAGCAATGATGAAAATGAGATGATCCGCATTATTGATGCGATTTATGATGTTCCGAAGCAAGACGCATCTTCAACGGACAACTCCATTGCTCCTGCCCAGCATCCGAATTATCTGTCGTTCCGAGGCACGTACGAACGTCCTTACATCGGAAGCTACTACTGGTATCCGGATGGATGTTCCGTAGGAGAGCGTCGACGCGAGTGCAGTGCCGTAGGCGACGCCGTCGTACGATTGCTGGATTCGCCCGCATACGCGCATTTCCGCAAGGTACTGATCGGGTTTTCGCAGGGCGGATACCTATCGTATCGCATGGTTGCGGAACATCCCGATGCGTTCGACATGGCGATTCTGATGAGCCCATCATTCAAAGGCGAAACCGCTGAGCCTTTGCCCGCGACCGGACGCACGCGATTCGCACTCTGTTACGGCAGCGAAGACCGCACAATTCCACTATCCGACCAACAGCGTGCGCGCAACAAACTTGCGCAAACCGGCAATCTCACCTACTTCGAATATCCGGGAATGGCTCACGGCATCTGCGATCAGGAAATTCATGACCTACGTGCCTGGCTAAACCAAAGCAACATCCTCTAGCGAAAACATCTCCCAGAGAAAAGAGTACCCTGGATGTCGCCAAACCGGGCGTCAACGAGGGTGCTCACCCCTAGCACATCACACCAACTCTGCAAGATCGCATATATCAACCTTCACTAACCTCTATTTAACAATTTTGACCATTCCTACTTAACAATCTCTACCACCGAGATTTCCTTGAGTCGTTTTCGGCCTTAACAACAGGCAATCCTCAAACCTGATGCCTATTTCCCCAATTCTTGACAGCAATAACGTGAGAGCTCCGTTTGACACGGGCCTTCGATCAAGGCATTTTGCACCCGAAAGACGCACCGTCCGTCAATTGCGGCTGCGCAACCCGAAACTCTTGCTTCAATTTCGAATTGTGCAGACAGCCTGCAAAGCAGCATCTAGGCATACATCAAAATCACAGTCCAGTCACCCTCCATGGGAGGCAACCGCAGACACAGCTGGATGCACGAGTGCCGATAATGCCGGACGTATACGCGACGTTGTGGCGGAAAATCCGGACGTCTATTGGACACTCAGGAAATCTTCTCGTTCTCGCATGTCTCTTACATAACTTATCTACTTGAGTTAAAATGGCTTTCTACGGACAGAAAGGGGAAGACTTATACGCGAAGTGAACTTCTCAACATGTGTCAGATGAGATCCTTGAGCATTTGGATTACGTCATGGTTGATGGCGTAGATTTTCCTGTCGTTCAGCATTTCACCGACCGTCATCCACTTGCACTTCTTGGATCCAATCGCGAACTCACCTTCAGCATCCCAAGCATCAGGAATCCGGATCACCGACGCAAGATACAATCGGTAATCGTAAGTGCGCTCCTCATTATGCGCGGTAGACAACTTTGTACTGGTCGCAGTTCCAACGAATCTCATTTGGAAATCGTCAGACGGAATCTTGAATTCCGACGAAAGATATGACGAAAGCTTTCTTTTGTCTTCCTCATACGAATCAAATGAACGATGGTTCGGAAGAAACCAACAATTCCACTGCTCGTCGTAATACGTCAGATACCGGTTGGACAGCGCGTCCATGCCATCCTTGACCGCAATGAGAGAGCTAGCTCTTCTGTTCATCGATTCGATTTCCTTATATAGTTTTTCGGAAGTGAGTCCCTTGCATACGATACTCGCGACACCCAACGCGATTATCACAACACCCAGCACAGCAAATAAGCATCGTGCCCGCATCGGCAATTCCGCAAACGTCCATGCTGTTGGAATATAGAATAGGCCCGCAACAATGTTGGCGATGCCGTCGCCCTTGGAACCATATCCAATAAGGCTCCTGTGCTCATTGAGCTTCGACCTCAAATCGCGCTCGTCAATTCTCAGCATCATACGCACCAATACTACATTACAAGTAGAAATCCTTTCATCAAGGATGAACTTGGCCACAGAAAATGCCACAATCTACGTCAAATTTGACATAGTTCTCTTGCCCTCCCTGATAGCAGCTATTCCTAATTCAGAAAGCGGCTTCACAAGCCAGGGCGCACAACGACAATCAGAGCCAATAGACTCTCAATGAAGTCCTGAGCTGATTAGCTCAGGAATCGCCAACCACCAGTTCACCATCACGTACTCCGACAATCCTCAATGAAGTCCTGAGCTGATTAGCTCAGGAATCTATCTGAGCCAGTGGCTCGCCAACTATTATCTCTCTCCTCAATGAAGTCCTGAGCTGATTAGCTCAGGAATTATACCCGTCCCTCAAATCAGCGGGGTCATTGTCCCCTCCTCAATGAAGTCCTGAGCTGATTAGCTCAGGAATGAACCTGGCTTCAGTCTCCGGATTGCCGCCGCGCGCTCCTCAATGAAGTCCTGAGCTGATTAGCTCAGGAATATCCGTTGACGACGCTGCCGACCTTGTCACCGTCGAGTCCTCAATGAAGTCCTGAGCTGATTAGCTCAGGAATTCGCCCCCAGCGCGGTGGCGATGATCTGATGTCCCAGGCACACGCCCAACACTCCTCAATGAAGTCCTGAGCTGATTAGCTCAGGAATCTCTGATCGGCGATTAAACGACCGGATAGCTTTCCCCCTCAATGAAGTCCTGAGCTGATTAGCTCAGGAATCCGGTCTGCTTGTTATAGACGCGCGCGGTGTTTGCGCCCTCAATGAAGTCCTGAGCTGATTAGCTCAGGAATCCGCCGAAGTGTTGAAGGTTACCGCTCAGGCCACCTCCCTCAATGAAGTCCTGAGCTGATTAGCTCAGGAATTACGATCTCGTCGCACAGTTCCTTCGTGCAGACCAGCCCTCAATGAAGTCCTGAGCTGATTAGCTCAGGAATGGTCGTGCCCTTGACGGCTGCGGCCAGCTGCGGCTGTCCTCAATGAAGTCCTGAGCTGATTAGCTCAGGAATTGTTTCGTCTTCCGGCAGGAGTTCGGCGCTCAAACCTCCTCAATGAAGTCCTGAGCTGATTAGCTCAGGAATCAGTATTCGTCTGCTGGACGGCTTCCCGGCTGGTCGGTCCTCAATGAAGTCCTGAGCTGATTAGCTCAGGAATCTTGCAGTCTTCCACGACTTCCTCGCCAGTCTTAGCTCCTCAATGAAGTCCTGAGCTGATTAGCTCAGGAATCCCGCGACACGCTGCCGGCCACCGGTATGAGCATGGATCCTCAATGAAGTCCTGAGCTGATTAGCTCAGGAATCGTAGAATGACGCTCCAACGATCTCGCCGGTAAAATCCTCAATGAAGTCCTGAGCTGATTAGCTCAGGAATAACACGTCCACCAGCTCATGGATCCGCATGAGGACGATCCTCAATGAAGTCCTGAGCTGATTAGCTCAGGAATGACGCTATCGACATTGCACGCACGCCACTTTTAGTCCTCAATGAAGTCCTGAGCTGATTAGCTCAGGAATCCGCCAGCATACCGCTGGTCACCAGCCGACACCATTCCATCCTCAATGAAGTCCTGAGCTGATTAGCTCAGGAATCGCCCGTGCCTCCCTGATCTCCGCCGCCGCCACCGGCTCCTCAATGAAGTCCTGAGCTGATTAGCTCAGGAATTTGAACGCGACCGAAAGCACCATCCACGAAATCATTCCTCAATGAAGTCCTGAGCTGATTAGCTCAGGAATGCGCGCGACGCCAGACGCCATCGCACAAGACGACCGTTCCTCAATGAAGTCCCGAGCTGATTAGCTCAGGAATTTTCCGGTAGAGTCCGTTTGGCTTGCGGTGGTGGCTCCTCAATGAAGTCCTGAGCTGATTAGCTCAGGAATCGCAGGCGGGTGGAGCAGTCCGCAGATGCTCGACTATCCTCAATGAAGTCCTGAGCTGATTAGCTCAGGAATTTCCTCGTCGGTCGGCTCGTGAGCGGCCTCTTGGATCCTCAATGAAGTCCTGAGCTGATTAGCTCAGGAATGGCCGTCAACAATGGATCCGCCTTGGCTCTCGCGATCCTCAATGAAGTCCTGAGCTGATTAGCTCAGGAATACCGGCTTATTGCGCTGATCGGCGAAAACATGCCGTCCTCAATGAAGTCCTGAGCTGATTAGCTCAGGAATCAAGACCTGGCGTACCGACGGAGCGAAGTGATTTAAATCCTCAATGAAGTCCTGAGCTGATTAGCTCAGGAATGCAAGCTGCGACAGCGGAAGGGAAGGCCGGTGCCAATCCTCAATGAAGTCCTGAGCTGATTAGCTCAGGAATCTGCGACGCGGTGGTAGCGTATTTGCGAAAATCGTCATCCTCAATGAAGTCCTGAGCTGATTAGCTCAGGAATATGGAACAAAGAACAGGCCATGCCGAAACGCAGCGTTCCTCAATGAAGTCCTGAGCTGATTAGCTCAGGAATCACCATGGCCGATGCTCAACTGCTCACTATTTTGCGTGATCCTCAATGAAGTCCTGAGCTGATTAGCTCAGGAATGGTCTCATTCTAATCCGCTCTAATGACTAAGCGAATTAAAAACTTTGCGAGAGCGGAACAGATACCTCTCCCTCCAGTCAGTTTATCACCAGAAAAAGAGACATAAACCCTTATATTTCCTCATGCGAGAGGTCATCGCGTGTCGCAGCAATGATTCACCTCTCGTATTCCAAAATTCATAAAAAACCTTTTGAATTATCAAGCCACAATCACATAGGTGAAAGACAATCAGAGAGGTTAAAGTGAAATCAGATAACCGTCGGAATGGTTAAATCACTGTATTCCCGTCGTCCCAAGAATGACATTCCCTCTCTTGCCTGCTCTTCTTTTCCGAGAAAACAGACAACAACTGAATCCGTTGAACCATCGATTTCAACTTCTATTAGATTCTGGACAACCAGCATTTTTGCAGGCCGAATCCGCAGAAAGAACACGCTATACTGCAACCTCTCGCCATAGCACCGTAATATTTTTGCCACGTGATCACGACGTCTATCATCATTGATGTCGTACGCCACAAGATAACTTCGTTTTTCGTCACTCATCATCCGCCTCCCGATATGAAACCGCTTCCACCGTTGCCGCTTCTACCGAATTCGTATCCCCCTGTATTCAGGTTGCGTTCCGTCAAGGTACCCCAGAATCATTCGAGCCTGAATCTCGATAATCCGTCTCCATGATGCCTTGTATTTAAATATCGGATGCGTAATCTCCGTCTCCATACGCCTCTCGTATGCCTGGATGACAGTCTTACGCGTCTTATCAGTCATACGTACTGATTCAAGCACATGTGAAAATCCGTCTACACTGATTTCGCCATTATTAATGACTGTTTGCACCACGGAATCCGCAATGGGAGCGCGAAACTCCTCCATAAGATCCAACGCCAGTGCTGGCTTGTTTCGTTTACTGCTATGCAGAAAGCCCGCATGCGGATCAAGCCCGCAGGAAATCAATGCTCTCACGCAGTCTGAAAGCAGCAGAGTGTAAGTGAAGTCTAGCAATGAGTTAAGCTCATCGGGAGCGGGACGACGCATCCTTGCGACCCAAGGCCAATCGACTCTTTTTTCAGTCTTAACGAGATGTCCAAACTGCGAAAAATAGAGCGATGCAGCTTCGCCTTCTAATCCCAAAACGTCCTGCCACCTGTTCGCGTTAGCTACCTGTTTTTCGATTTGTCGCAGCTGAGGTAGCACCAGATTGTCTGATTCTGAACGTCTGAGCAGTACGGACTGATTATGTATTTTAGCGATGATAAATTCTCTCGCGAGTCCGAGTCTGCCTTCATGAGAGGCAACGTGCTGATCCACTCGATGTTCACCGTTCGGACCATAGGATGATGTCGCCCACCCATACATCCTTCCCGTTCCGCTACACCATACGATTGGAATATCGCGCCACATCAGCTCACGAATGAGGCCGCTAGACAGATCAGTGTTTCCGTATATCTGCAGACCTTGAATGGTGTCCAATGGCACGGATGCGAGTTCTTCACCATTCTTCTGTACTATCATTCGACCTGATCGTGTAAATGCTTTGGCTCCCGGGGTTGCCAAATGCGTTACTTGGTTGTCTGGAGACGACACCATGATTCTATGCGTGACTTCGCATAGCTGACGTTCCTCAGGAAGACATATCCCAGCATGAGAGCAACGCATGCATCTGGCGCTATCTTCTAGAGGCTCGGGAGCATGACCAGCATTAATCAACGCTCTGGTTTCCTCTACCGCTTTGTGCGCTTGGTCATAATCCTCTTGGTCAAGCTCAACTTCCACACGACGATGGTGCGTGGTGAAGAAAATTTCAGTGCCCGCAACGGAGAACCCCATATCTTCCAAACAAGCCGCCTGCAAAGCTAACTGTGTTCGCATTGCTTCAGTGACTTGCATCGCACGTTTTACCGGGGTGGCCTTATATTCGCGGATGATGATTCCATCATCCGTCATGCACGCTGCATCAAGGCGCCCGGAAACGCCCCATCCCTCATGCCTGATATTTACCGCTTGAAATGAATCGGCGTCCGGAGCGCCACCGTAACGATCAACTTTTCGATGATCATACGTGCCTTGCGCAATCTGTGCCGATTCGACTTTTTCTCCGACAGCTTCCAACCATGCTCTGCGTGGGCAGAACATGTAGTTGGCAACCAAGCTAATCGGGATGGGGTCATCGTCCATGTTTTTCTCCGATTCTTCGCATTTACAGAGGAATTATTTCTCCCGGCTCAAGCCAACGTTCCGGCGCGCTAGCGTTGTCGGAAACAAACTGGTTGAACAGTACGCAGGCACACACGCCTTTTTCGCGCAACCAATCAGCAGCAGAGCTAATTGTTGTCATGTCGGTCGTCGTGGTCTTCTGTTGTATGCCGAATTCGGCGAGCGCGCTACTACGAACTACCGATCGATATTTCGCAACCGTCCAAGGCTTGTCTGTTATGGGAAGCACAGCGAAACGGATAGGTCCTTTCAACTGAAACAGAGCCGTACTCGGATCACGATCATCGTTTCCAGCACTGGTGCAAACCCACGTAGGGAAAGCAGACACGCCCATCAATGCACACCAAGCGCGAGCGTTATCGGTTTTTGACGGCGCATGCAGTCCAGTCGCAGTGCGACTCGTCGCACTATTTTTGCCCGCTTCGTCAACAATATCCTTCCCCATCAACCCATCTTGTACAGCTTGAACGGAACGCTCAGCTACCTTTTGAGCCAATGGAAGCAATCGACCTTGAACGAATTCCTGGCCTTGGTTGCGTGTAACCATTTCCCAACGCGAGGCACCTGCGTCAGACCATAACTTTTTACTCCGTTCACCTGACCAGTACGAAGGTTGGCCCAATGCCCCGAAATACCGGTAATCGCCCCAAGTTCGCAAGTCGTCAATCGCCGCTTCGCGATCTTGAGACAGTTTCTCCCAGCCACCCGGCACACCCAAAGCACTCAATCTTGGTGACATAGTGGCATGCATGGAAGAGCTCTTCCCTGCATCTCTCGCACCGGAAACCGTATAGTCTCCGCGAGATTGCAATGCCTTCATGGAAGACCATCGTTCTGCATGATTACTGACTATGACGGATACTGCTTCCATATCCAAATCATCACTTATCGTCAGTTCCGCATGACGAAAATCGACCCACCGGATCATGCAATGTCGGCCACTATCATCATCTTCCAGAATTGAAGCAAGTCCGACCATCATGAGGTGGGAAAAGGCGTCAGTAATATCCGCTGGTATCCGAATAGCCATTACAATCCCTCCTTCGAACAGGTGATGTCAGCCGCTCTTAAGAGTGCTTCCATATAGGAGACTCCCCAGAAACCATATCGTTGATTGGTGCGATCAATAAGGGCTTCCCACCCTCCAGATTCAAACAAATCATCAGCGATATTGTTCAGCGCCGGCGCTTGCGCTCTAGATGCTCCTCCGCTCTCCGGCAACAGATAGTCCGTCCCGTGTTCGAAGGTCGACCGTCCATGACCATGCGAAGTTCCAATGAGTCGTTCGATCAGCTGTCTGCGATATTCCGGCAATTGACGAAGTTCCGTTTCGGTTTCACATGCCAACACAAATTCAGCCACGGATCGCTGCTCATGACGCCACCCTCTCAGCTGACATTGGTTCCTGAACTGCTGTTCCCACGCACGAGAGCTAAATCGACTTTTGGCACGAAACTTTCGCTGCCCCTGCGGCTTTCGTCCCTGATAAAGCAAAGTCTGGAAGCGTGCATCGATTTTGCCTTCGTCATGGTATTCGCCAGCAATACGAAGATTCTCGACCATGTCATCATCAAAACCTACCATACGTGCCAAGGCCTCAGCTCGTGCCGCAACATGATCTTGGTGGCCTTCCTCTTGTCGATGAGGACCACCAAGCAATAATTCATATTCTTTAGCTTTGGCGCTCAATATCTCCTGATCGGATTCCGATCCCGAATCACTGGCATGCAAACTGACAACCACCCACCAGGTTTTGCACCCAGTTTCATCTTCTTCATACATGATACGGTTGAGCACAAGAGTATTTGCATCGGCAAAAGAATCTGAAGACATTTCCGATGCTGGTGTACAAATCAATTGCAAATCGCGATTCATCTGCTCTTGCTGCTCAGCAGTAAAATCGCCTATGTTATTCACCAACGCATAGGCCTGCGTAAAAGCAGTCTTGATTCCATCGTGACCGTCAGCTTCCTTATAGTAACGTACCATTTTCCCGAGGGCGCATGCATTGTATACATCTTTAGCCATGCTCTTCCCATCAAGGTCGAGCATTACCACTTCCCCCTCCGAAGAAAGCTCAGTGAACATTTTCACGGAAGCGTCCAAGACGATGACATCACCGGTTTTAATGCGCCCATCATATGAATCAGGTCGATTCGCATCCGCAGCACCTAGAGGCAAGACGCGTTGTCCTTCCTCGTTTGAAGCTCGATACAGGAAAGCCCTTATAGCACCACCTTCAAGACTCGCCTTCAGCTTTGCCGCTTGGTCCTGATTACGCAACGGGAACAATTCCTCATTCTCAGGTTCAGTTTCCTCAAGCAATGCGATGGCAACATTCGTGTCCTGCGGCAGATCCCTGACCACAACACCGATGTCCGGGGAATCGTCCGCCAGATCATCACGCAACCACAGATTGAGATCCGCACTCCCCTGTTGGAGCCCCGGCAACCGCAAATCAGCAGACAACTGTTCATCCGTGGATGAAAGGTTCTCAGCATCCCACGGCTCCAAACGTTGGAACAGCAGACGACGAGGCTTCTCTGCAGGAACATAATTCCCTTGCAGAATCGATTGCCGAACTGACCACGCACTCATGTTCGGTAATTCCGAATCAGTCCGAGGAAGTTTCTCCAACCAAGCCAAAGCTTTATCAAGATCCCGCTCATCGTATGGAGCCGCTGTTTTAGCAGTTAGCCGTTTCCCCTCGACGCCAAAGACATACATATCGCCTTGGGGGTTCAGCCCACGACGATTGACACGGCCAGCGCGCTGCACCAACGCAGATGCCGGAGCTAATTCCGTAATAAGGGTCGTGAAATCAACGTCCACGCCTACTTCCAACGTCTGCGTGCCAATGATGCAACATGGAGATTCGGGCGAAGCATCTAGTGACATAGCATCGCGCATTGCCGTAAGGATTTTTTTCTTATCGTAGGCGCGCATTGGACCTATGTAGCTCGCTACTGGGCGTCTGATACCAGCTTTCTTCAGCTGAGCCGACAGTTCTTTCGCCACTTGCTTGGCTTTTTTAACCGTATTGACAATACACCCGACTACGCCATTGCCAGTCTCGCCATATTCACCAGATTCTTGATTCTGGATCATTCCAACGCAGGTATCAACGATCTTTTGGATCTCTTCCTTTTCCGTAGCGCTGGTGCAATCCAGAACAACCGGCTTCGGCTTGCACAGTCGATCAGCAAGCGATGTCTCAACCGTCAAATCCTCTTGCTCGATTTCCACGCTGGTCCGTTTTGCATCCTCGCTAGCTGGAGTCGCCGTGGTTTCCACTACCTGCAGTGGAGAAACGTATTCACTGAGAGGATAGTCAGCCATACTTTCAATGCGATCCACCTGTTGCGCTGTTTCAAGCAGCTGCCGGCTTAGATGCGCTTCATCGGCCACCAGCACAGTATCATAGGCAAGCAATCCGGCTTCCATGGAGCGCATAGTACGGCTGGTACCATAACCACGAAACAGCAAACGACTGCCAAACATGTCAGGTGTAGCGCAGATGACAGCACAGGTCTGCGGATAATACCGCCAGTCTCTCTGAGAAGCTATACCTCCACGCAATTCGACAACATTCATAACGGAAGGCTTATCAGTATGAGGCAAACCATCATGCACACCAGCTCTGAGCTTGAGGCCTTCCTTATAGTGAATCATGGAGTCACTCGTGTGGATTTTGCCGCAAAGCTCGTCAGCCTCATCAAATTGGTCATCGACAAGAGAGCGACGATTCACCGTTAATGCCAAGCGCCGAGGGATGCGCCGCAACGGAAGGCAAGACAAGATCTCATGTTCTTTTCGGCTTTCGCCTTCAGCCAATCCGACCATCGCATTAAGGAATACATGGATATCAATAACGCTGGTTTTGCCAGATGCCGTTGGCACTGAAATACGATCAGGCCAGCGTCCTTCTTGCGCAACATACCGCATCAAACGGAACTGCCAGCGGTATGGAGTGCGACCATCATGAGCCAAGGCAACAAACTGAGCATACTGCTGTTCCATAAAAGCTAAAGCCTGAGTCACTTCAACCATGAAGGAACCCCCTTTTCAAAGTGTCCGTCAGGCACAATCATGTTTTTGGGAAAATCAAGAGGCACGAGGAATCCACCTCCCAAATGTCGACTCTGCCCAACAGCTAAAGCGGCACAATCAAGCGACCCTTCACCATCAGAAATGGCGATTAAAGCACTCATGGCACGTAACACATTGGAACTATTGGTATGATGCGCATAATCAATCATGTTCACGCGACTCACCCGTCGGCAATCGAATATTCTGAAATTAGAAGACTGATCAGCAACTGCATCCACCGTCTCCCAATACCGCGATTCCCGCGTACCCTGAATATCATTGGGAACATACTTATCACGCCATACATGGCCCAGTGCCAAATACATTGATTCGGCAGCTCGCCAATGACGCTTTTTCTTGGGATCCGGTATCGGTCGAGTCTCCGCAATGGCAAGAGGACGAGGCATCCAGTAGCGCACGAAATCGACGCTTACTGGTTTCCATAGATGTTCCGCATCGATCAAGGCAGACTCCCCTAATCGCAGCTTTGGAACAGCTTGAGAAAAGTACAGAGTTTTCCCCTTCGAACGCTTACAGACATCGTACAGTTTCTGCATGTCATGTTGCGGCATGTCTTTGGGAAGCATGATAAGGAATCCCGGAAGTTTTCTCGCAACATCGTCACGCAATTGAATTCCATAGCTCGATTTCAATTCTGAATCGAGAATCTGAATAGCAACATTGTTCGCCGGACGCTTTATCCCACTAACATATTTGCCAACCAGAGATGGAGCGGGATCAACACCCCATTGCTTCACCAAGAAACGATGCAACGCAACTGCCCAACCGACGTACTCCGATTCGGAAGGTTTCCACTCCGACTTTTCACCCTGATGACCTTCATCAACAGTCACGCTCATGACAATCACTCTTGTCCACGGGGCTTCAAGGGCTCGCTCCGAATGGACAAAAGGAGGCCGGTAGCCGGCCAAGCCCTCAGTCTCCTTTGGAACATAGTCATTAAGAAAGTTCTGCTCGGCCTCCTTTGCCCTTATCTTCGACTTGGCAGCATTCTTTCCTTTGCCTTTTCCCTCGGGATTCGCGGCCATATAGGCACGTTTCAGCTCTTCCAGCCTTCCTGTTCCCGGCACGGCAAACACACGATTATGTCTGGAAATTCCGGACAGCATCGGGCCTTTCTCCAGCGTCCATGTCTTGTCGCGTTGGACCTCCGGTATACCCCCACCAGCTATGACCTTTAGTTCCACAACAGAACATGCCTCGCCCAGGTAAGGGACCTCGCCACAAAGCAGGTTAAGAGTGTTGATGACCTCTTGGTTAGGATTCTCGTCCCACTGCCATGTCAATAACAGGGATTCCACCGCATTCTGGCAATACGACATCGCTTTAGAGGCTTTATCCGGGCTCTTCTTTACTTTCCCTTTTTCTAAATATCCCTTGTCTCGGTATGAAATAGCATCGCTAGTTGGTGGAATAACGCGGGGCAACAGAATTTTAGAAAAACGGGAACCACGCGAGCGCGATTCCCGGTGTGCGACTGCTTCTCAAATGTGTGCTTGACTCACATGGATGGTACTGAGAACCATTCGCGAAACGATCTGATCCCGCTTGTACGGCTGCGCATACGATGCGATCACTCGCGTAACCGCATGTCGACGCAAGACACGTACTTGCGGAATGCAAATCAAGTCTGTAAGGCTCGAAAGCCACGTAGTTACTGTAGTCTCATGTTTGAACATCTCATGGTTGATTGTTCAGCACTACTAAAACAGGTCCCGAACTCTTTTGGATTCGAGACCTGCTACGGTTGGCGACCGTTCGCCCGTCTAGTAGTAGCTGGATGTCATCCAGATACGGCTTAGACGACGGGCCGTTCATCAACCTGAATCAACGATCAGTCATCAGCAGCCGTCAGCCCACTCAGGCTTTGGCAACCTCAACGTTCAGCTCATCGCCGGCCGTCACTTCGAAGGAGGTGGCGAGCGTCTCGGAAGCGATGAGATCCTTGAACTGCTCGACCTTCGCCACGTCATCGGCCGGCACGGTCAACGTCAGCGCGATGCGGTCGGAGATTTCCAGACCGGCGGCCTTACGGGCGTCCTGCACGGCGCGGATCACGTCGCGGGCGTAGCCTTCGGCGATCAGATCATCGTTCAGCTCGGTGTCGAGGATCACGAAGCCACCGGTCGGCAGCGCGGCGGAAACGGAGTTGGCGGCCTCTTCGGCGTTCTTCTCCTCCACGCTGTTGATCAGCTCGTATTCGCCTTCCTCAAGCACGATCTCACCGTTCGGCGTCTCGCAAACCGGAGCGCCATCTGCGTTCACATGCCATGCGCCGGACTTGGAGGCCTTGATGGCGAACTGTACGTCCTTGCGCAGGCGCTTGCCTGCCACGCGAGCGTTCACACGCAGCTCGTTGATGATCTTCAAGCCTTGGGCTTCGGCATCCTCAAGCGTGCACAGTTCAACGTTCTTCACGTTCAGTTCGGATTTCAGAATCTCGTCGTATGCGGCCACGGCATCAGTGTTTTCCACCACCACGGTCAGCTTATGCAGTGGCTGGCGCACGCGGATCTGCTTCGTCTTACGCATCGACAGGGTGCCGGACACGACCTCGCGCACCTTCTCCATCGCGTCAACCAGAGCCGGATCGTCAACGAGCACACGGCCCAGTTCGGTCGCTTCGCCGGTCTGTTCGTCGGCAAGGAACGGCCAGTCGGCCAGATGCACGGACTCGCCGCCGGTCAGGCCACGCCACACCGCTTCCGCTTCCATCGGGGCGAGCGGTGCGATTACACGCATGAATGCTTCAAGCACGGTGTACAGCGTGTTGAATGCGTTCGCATCCTCGTTCCAGAAGCGATCACGATTGTTGCGGATATACCAGTTGGTGAGCATGTCAATGAAATCGGACACGGCTTCGCATGCGTCAGAGATCAGGAAGTTGTCCAGCGAGCTTTGCGTCTTTTCGATCAGTCGGCGGGTACGTGCCAGCAGGTAGCGGTCCATTTCCGGCAGTGCGGCGACCTCATCGGCACGCAATGTACGAGCATCGAAGCCGGCGCCATTATTGGCGGCGTTCGCATACAGGGTGAAGAAGTAGTACGAACTCCACACTGGCAGCATGACCTGACGCACGGTGTCGCGAATGCCATCGGCGGTCACGATCAGGTTACCGCCGCGCAGGATCGGCGAGCTCATGAGGAACCAACGCATGGCGTCGGAGCCGAAATCGTTGAACACACCGTTCACATCCGGGTAGTTGCGCAAGTGCTTCGACATCTTCTGACCATCGGAACCGAGCACGATGCCATGGCAGATCACGTTCTTGAACGCCGGCTTGTCGAACAGTGCGGTCGCCATGATGTGCAGCACGTAGAACCAGCCACGGGTCTGGCCGATGTATTCCACGATGTAATCGCACGGGAAATGCTGTTCGAACGTTTCCTTGTTCTCAAACGGGTAATGGTACTGGGCGAAGCTCATGGAACCGGATTCGAACCAGCAGTCCATCACGTCGGTGATGCGGTGCATGTGGCTCTTGCCGGTCGGATCGTCCGGGTTGACGCGGGTCAGCTCGTCGATGTACGGGCGGTGCATGTTGACATTGCCCTCATGGTCGCGCGGATAATCGCCAAAATCAGCCTTCAGCTCGTCCAACGAACCGTACACGTCAACGCGTGGATACTTCGGATCATCGGAAACCCACACCGGAATCGGCGAACCCCAGAAACGGTTGCGGGAGATCGACCAGTCACGGGCGTTGGCCAGCCACTTGCCGAACTGGCCGTCCTTCACATTGCCCGGAATCCAGTTGATTTCCTGGTTCAGTTCGAGCAGACGATCCTTGATCTTGGTGACGGACACGAACCACGAGCTCACCGGCTTGTAGATGAGCGGCGTGGCGCAACGCCAGCAGTGCGGGTAAGAGTGTACGTAACTCTTCTCCTGGAAGAGAATCGCGCGCTGGTCTTCCGGAATGCGCTCCAGCGGGCCGTCGCCGGCACGCAGGTTACGCAGAATCGGCTTGTTCGCATCGAACACGTACATGCCCTCGTAGTCCGGGCACAGCGCGGTGAACTTGCAGCCCGCGTCGAGCACGTCAACGCTCTTGATGCCCTTGGCGTTGAGCGTGTTCATATCGTCCTCGCCGTACGGAGCCTGGTGCACGAGACCGGTACCTTCAACGGTATCGACATAGTCGGCGGTGAAGATCTGATAGCCTTCCGGACCCGGAACCTTGCCTTCGACGGCGTTCTCGTCGCCTGCGAAGTACGGGAACACCGGGTAGTAGCGCCAGCCTTCCATCTCGGCACCCTTGAGTTCGCGCACGATCTCATAGTTGTCGCCGAGTTCCTTGGCGTAGGAGCCGAGCAGTGGCTTGCCCAGGTAGAACTTCTTGCCCGCGAACTTGCCTTCGGTCGGACGCACTTCCACATAGTCGATGTCTGCGCCGACCACGATGGCGAAGTTGGTGGGAACGGTCCACGGCGTGGTAGTCCAGAACACCGCATAGGCCTCTTCCTCGTCGCGCAGCTTCACGGCCACGGACACGGTGGTGTCCTGACGATCCTGATACACGTCGGCGTCCATGCGCAGCTCGTGCGCGGAAAGCGGCGTCTGATCCTTCGGACAGTACGGCAGCACGCGGTAGCCCTGATATGCGAGGCCCTTGTCGTACAGCTGCTTGAACGCCCACATCACGGATTCCATGTATGGAATGTTCAGCGTCTTGTAGCCATGCTCGAAATCGACCCAACGTGCCTGACGGTGCACGTAGTCCTTCCACTCGTTGGTGTACTTGAGCACGGAGGCACGGCAGGCGTCGTTGAACTTGTCGATGCCCATTTCCTTGACCTGATCGACCGAATCGATGCCCAGTTCCTTCTGGGCTTCAAGCTCGGCCGGCAGACCGTGCGTATCCCAACCGAACACACGATTGACCTTGCGGCCCTTCATGGTCTGGTAGCGCGGAATCACATCCTTGGCGTAGCCGGTCAACAGGTGGCCGTAGTGCGGCAGGCCGTTGGCGAACGGCGGACCGTCGAAGAACACGAATTCGTTCTGGCTGTGATCGCCGGAAGGACGGCGTTCAATGGACTTCTGGAAAGTGTCGTCCTTCTCCCAATAATCAAGGACGGATTCTTCCAGCTTCGGGAAACTGGGGTTCGGCGCTACATTGGCGCTCTGCTCACCCGCAGCTGCCTTCGGATACACGTTGTTTTCGCTCACCGTATCTCCTCGTAGGTTCTTGCTATCTATCTCCTACGAGGACGATGGCCGTAACGTCTGCTGGACGCCGCCACCGCGGTACCACCTCGTTTGCCGCACTTTCAAATATACGTGCGACCGCTTGTATGTTCGGCTATTCGGGCCTTCCCGCCGGGTCTAATAAGTCGCTCACGCGACCGTTCTTCCGGAAGCTCCCCGCTGATAACGGATCATCGCTCGCATTTCGGTTGTCACTATAGCATGCAGCGCGAACTATTTTCGCTTGTTTTGCATGATTATGGACGATTTCACAATAGGTTTCATGACGATTCACAATAGCTCTTATGTAGGATTACATACAACAGAAATGCCGATACTGACGGCCCATCAGTATCGGCATTGTAATCGTATTTTCAATATGTATTTTTAGAACATACTATGTTCGATCATTCGGAGATTTCACCGGAAGCAAGCTTGGCTTCGAGCTCTTCGACAATCTCGTCGTGCATCTTCTCGGTGATCTTCACCTTGAAGAGGAACACGAGCAGGCTCAGCACGATGATGCCCAGCGGCACGTAGAATGCGCAGACCTTGAACATGCCGATGTTCGCGGCGGTCATATCCGCGGCGGTTGCGTCACCGATCATGCCTGCGGCTACGGCGATGAAGCCGACGATACCGTTGGAGCATGCGCCTGCGATCTTGTCGAGCATCGGGCGGACGGACAGGGTGACGGCCTCGTTACGCTTGCCGTTCTTGAGCTGACCATATTCGATGGAGTCGGTCAGCGACAGGATGGCGGTCATCTGAATGAAAGTCTGCGGCAGGTAGAAGAAGACCAGACCGACGATGACCATTGCCAGATTGCTGGAGCCGACGGCGAACAGCAGGTAGCCGACGATCATGAGCACCATGCCACCCAAGTACAGGTAGCGGCGCGGAATGCGCTTGTTCAGGATCGGATACAGCGGAGCCATAACCAAGCCGGTGATGACCGGGATGACGCCCACGATGGAGTATGCGGCGGTGTTGTCGAGGATGTACTTGAACAGGTACATGAGCACGCCGGTGGTGGCCACGTTGGCGATGGCGTACAGCAGGTAGCTCAAGGCAACCCACAGCAGCTGATCGTTCTGGGCCAGAGCCTTGAAGGCCTGCAGCGGGCCGCCGTTGTCTTCGGCCTTGGCACGCAGCGTGGTGGTGCTTTCCTTGGTGCCGAACGCCACGGAGCACACGGTGAGGATGCCGAGGATGGCCACGATGATGGCGAAGCAGGTCCAGCCGGACTGGCTTTCGACGTACTTGCCGGTGAACACCCAGCTGAAGTAGGTGACGATCGGGATGACCACGATGGTCAGACCGTTGTAGCCGATGGAGCCGCCGAAGGAGCCGAGTGCGGTGTAGGTGGAGCGCTCGTGGGAGTCGGAGCTCAATGCCGGGATCATACCCCAGTAGGAAATGTCACGCAGCGAGTAGAACACGTCGAGCACAATGAAGGTGATGACGAACAGCACGATGAACAGGGTAGTATTCACGTTCACCAGACCGAACAGACCAGTGTAGACGAGCACCAGCAGGATGGCGGAAACGGTACCACCGATGAGCTGCCACGGCTTGAAGCGACCCCACTTGGTGTTGGTGTTGTCGATGATGTTGCCCAGCAGCGGGTCGATGAAGATTTCTGCGATACGAATCACCACGACCAGGCCGGTGATGATGCCAATCAGCTTGGTGGCGACGCTCTTATCGACGCCAGAGAACAGCGAGCTCGTCACGTAGACGATGAAATAGGTGCTCAGTGCGTTGTAGAACGCGGACTGGCCGACGTTACCGAACGAGTACGCCACGCGAGACAAGAGGTTCCCGCCTTTGGAACCGTTGTTGCCATTTCCCATCTTTGCTTCTCCTTAGAAGTCAGATACAGGTCCTTCCTTGACCTAACTATCAGTATATCCCCTTACCTAAAGTTAGTAAAATTTATCACTGAACATATCGCCTATCGGCGTGTCATGTTTTGTGAGCTTCTGTTCGAAAGATAGCCAAAAACGTTATTTTTTCGCCATCTACACAACAAAATAGGCAAACTGTCGCATTATCTTGTGGCAGCTTTTACCAAAATCGATATTTACGATATGCAAAAGCTTCCACGTCGAAACGAAACCAAGCCAATCTGGAAATAGCCCGATTACTATACAGAAGTAAAGAAATAACCGCTATTTTGCCGGCACAAAACTATCGCGCACCACCAGCGACGTCGACAGGTACGCATGCTGACGAATCGTGCGTTTGCCGGAAATGGCATCACCCAACATCAGCGTCGCCACGCGCGCAAGCTCGTTCTGATCGATGGAGAATGTGCTCAACGGCGGCGAGGTCAACTGCGAAATCGTTTGATTGTTAATGCTGATCACGCTGATATCGCGCGGCACCAGCACGCCAACCGCATTGAACGCCTGCAGCACGCCAACCGCAATCACATCGGCAGCTACGATCACGGCATCAGGCAGCACGCCATTATGGTCGCGCACGAATTGCTCCCCCAACGCACGGCCGTTGCTCACGGTGAACAAGCCGTCGGAATACACCAATCCGTCGGATTGAATACCGAAACGCCTTGCCTCACGACGGAAATATGTGGCGCGATTCTCCTCATCGACCTCATAAAAGTTCATCAGGCAGCCCTTGCCTCCGATGAATCCAACGCGCTTCATGCCCTTGGCAGCACAGGCCGCGACCGCATCATGCATGGTCTGCTGCAAATCAGGCTGCACGGAATCGAACAGATTCGGCGCCGGATTCACGTCAATGAACACGCCATACGGCATGGCCCTATGCAGCCGCTCCAAGTCTTCCTCGCTGATCTGGTCGGCGCCGATCGCCATGAACCCGTCGAATTTGGAACTGCGAGCGATCATATCGTCGAGATTGTGGAACACCGTCATTTCCATGCGTTGCTGTTCCGCATTGCGTTCGAGCGCTGAACGCAAATCGGTGAAATAGGAGTCCCGCAACGCCTCGTCGGACTTTTCATTGTCAAGCAATGCAACCTCATGAGGGATGACGATGCGCTTGGTCTGCACGCTATAGCCGAGGTCCTCGCTCGCCTGAATGATCTTGCGACGAGTCTCTTCACGCACCGATAGGGTGGGATCACCGTTCAGAAGTCGAGACACCGTAGCCTGAGAAAACCCGGTACGTTGCGCGATCTCTTTAATCGTCGCCATGTCTCGCTCTCCAATTTAGTAAATCGTTTACCCATGAAAGGATAACCTATTATTGACATAACGACAAACCAAGCGAGATTTATGCAACGATTACGCAAGCCAATTATAATCGCTGCTCATGCAGCAGTCTCATGAACGTATGACGGAACCGCCTTCACGGAAGGCGGGCTGGCCGCAGCCGAATACCATGCATGGCAAAGACAATAAGAAATCCCTTGCTTCAAAATCGCAATTTCAAAGCAAGGGATTTTCCAGAGGATCCGTGCCGTTCAAAGCCACCGGCCATAAGGGCGGTATCAGCCGACAGGGATCGAAGCGCGGCTAGTGTAGAACGCTAGCGTGTGCTCGCATCGCTCCAATTCAGGAGACTATTAGATTATTCGAGTTCTACGGCACCTGTGTAGAGCTGATAGTACTCGCCCTTCTGCGCGATGAGCTCGTCATGCGAGCCGCGTTCGATGATGCGGCCATGGTCGAGCACCATGATCACGTCGGAGTTGCGCACCGTGGAGAGGCGGTGGGCGATCACGAACACGGTACGACCCTTCATGAGGTTGTCCATGCCGGCCTGCACCACCTCTTCGGTACGGGTGTCGATGGACGAGGTGGCCTCGTCGAGGATCATGGCCGGCGGATCGGCCACGGCAGCACGTGCGATGGAGATCAACTGGCGCTGGCCCTGGGACAGGCCGGAGCCGTCGCCTTCGAGCACGGTCTGGTAGCCGTTGGGCAGCATGCGGATGAAGCCGTCGGCGTTCGTGAGCTTCGCGGCGGCGATGCATTCCTCATCGGTGGCGTCGAGGCGACCGTAACGGATGTTGTCCATCACCGTACCGGTGAACAGGTTCACGTCCTGCAGCACCACACCCAGCGAACGACGCAGATCCGGCTTGCGGATGCCCTTGACGGAAATGCCGTCATACAGGATCATGCCGTCTTGAATGTCGTAGAAACGGTTGATCAGATTGGTGACGGTGGTTTTGCCAGCACCGGTTGCGCCCACCAATGCGATCTTCTGTCCGGGCTTGGCGAACCAGGTGATGTCGTGCAGCACCGGTTTGTCGGGGTTATAGCCGAAGTTCACGTCGGTGAAGCGCACATCGCCCTGCAGGAGGGTGAGGCGACCGTCCGGTGAGGTAATGGCGGTTTCACGGGCTTTCATGGCCACTTCGGCGGCACGCGGGCTCAAGGATTGCGCGGCCTTGAGCGAACGGGTGCCGTCATCGCCTTCCTCGCGCTTCCACGCCCAGTGACCGGTTTCATGGTCAACTTCGGTCATGGTGCGTCCATCTTCGCCGAGTTCCACGTTCACCAAGGTCACGGAACCGCCGTCGTCCTCCGGCTGCTCGTCCATAAGCGCGAAGATGCGGGATGCGCCTGCAAGCGCCATCATCACCATGTTGAACTGCATGGACACCTGGCCAAGCGGGTTCACGAAAGAGCGGGACAGCGTCAACAGCGAGATCAGCGTACCCAAGGTGAGCGGGCCAGCACCGGACAATCCGAAGTTGCCAAGTCCGGAAATCGCTGCGGATCCGCCGAAAATAGCCAGCAGAATGTACAGCAGGTAACCCATGTTGCCTACGATTGGCATGGTCACGTTGCCCCACGTGTTCGCTTCGGCGGAAGCTTCGAACAGTTCTTCGTTCTTCTTGTCGAAGGTGGTTTGGGTGGCGTCTTCATGGTTGAAGACCTTGATGACCTTCTGGCCGTTGACCGCTTCCTCCACGAATGCGTTCACGTCGCCGATGGCGATCTGCTGCTTGACGAAGTAACGTCCGGAGCGGGAAACGACCTTGCGCACCACCACGAACAGAATCATGGTGAATGCGAGCACGAAAATGGTGACGGGCACCGACAGCCACAGCATCGACACGAGCGCGGCGATTGCGGACACCGCGGACGAGAACATTTGCGGGAACGATTGGCTGATGGCCTGGCGCAACGTGTCGGTGTCGTTGGTGTAGCGGCTCATGATATCGCCGTGTTCGTTGGTGTCGAAGTAGCGGATCGGCAGGGTCTGCTGGTGGGCGAACATGTCGTCGCGGATCTTCTTCAACGTGCCCTGCTCCACGGTGACGATGACCCACTGCCACAGCCAACTGCAGAAAATGCCGGCCGCATACAGGCACGCCATGAGCGTCAACGCGCGCAGCAGCGGCATCCAATCAGGATCGGAGGCGCCGACCATGGGCAGAATGTACGTGTCGATCAACGACTGCAGGAACAGCGACGATCCGGCCTGCGCCGCGGCACCGACGAGAATGCACACCACCACGAGCGCCACACGCCACTTGTATTGGAAGACGTAGCCGAAGATACGCTTGGTGGTGCCGGGTGCGGCTTTCTGCATCGGCGGTTTGCCATGCGATTGCTGCATCTGATTTTGCGGCTTCCGCCGCTTCGCCTGCTTTGTCTGGTTGCCAGCCGCGTTGTTGTTTTCCTTGGATTTCAATGCGGAAGTTTGTTCAGTCATTTTTGCCCTCCTTTCACTGCAGTTCCTCAGGCTGGGCCTGATTCTTGGTTTGCGATTCATAGATGGAGCGATATTCGTCGCAGGTTTCCAGCAGTTCGTCATGCGTGCCGGCCGCCATGATGCGGCCATGATCCATGACGAGAATCATGTCGGATTCCTGCACGGAGGCCACACGCTGGGCGATGATGATCTTCGTGGTGTCGGGAATCTCATGATGGAATGCGGCGCGAATCAGCTGATCGGTTTTGGTGTCGACCGCGGACGTGGAATCGTCGAGAATAAGGATCTTCGGCTTTTTCAGCAGCGCACGCGCAATGCACAAACGCTGGCGCTGGCCGCCGGAAACGTTGGTACCGCCCTGTTCGATGTACGTATCGTACTTGTCGGGGAATTCCTGAATGAAGCCGTCGGCCTGCGCAAGCTGGCATGCGTGACGAATCTCTTCATCAGTGGCGTTCGGATTGCCCCAACGCAGGTTTTCGGCAATGGTTCCGGAGAACAGCACGTTCTTCTGCAATACCATGGCGACCTGATCGCGCAATACTTCCAAATCGTAATCGCGCACATCCACGCCGCCGACCTTCAGCGAGCCTTCGGTCACGTCATACAAACGTGGCACAAGCTGCACCAAACTGGACTTTGCGGAACCGGTGCCGCCGACGATGCCGACGGTCATACCGGAACGGATCTTCAAATCAATATCGTCAAGCACCGGCTTTTCGGAAGTGGCGGAATAACGGAAGGTGACATGGTTGAAATCAATCTCACCATTCTTCACTTCCATAACCGGATTTTCCGGATTCGTAACCGTGCTTTCCTCGTTCAGCACCTGGCAGATGCGTTCGGCGGAGGCCTGCGAAATAATGCACATCACGAAAATCATGGACAGCATCATCATGGCCATGAGAATCTGCATGGCGTAGGTGACCAATGCGGTCAGATCGCCGGCGGTCAATCCAAGGGCCGCATTGTTGCCGGATGCCACGATCTGCTGGGCACCCATCCAGGCGATAAGCAGCATGGACACGTACACGCACAGCATCATGAGCGGATTGTTGAAGCTCATAATGCGTTCGGCCTTGGTGAAGTCCTTGAAGATGCGCTCGGAAATGCGGTTGAACTTTTCGGTTTCGTGGTTTTCACGATTGTAAGACTTGACCACGCGGATGCCCTGCAGGTTCTCGTCTACCACGTTGTTGAGCTTGTCGTACGTGTGAAACACGCGCTCGAACACCGGATGCACCAGTACTGCCAGACCGCACAGGCCGATGGCGAGCACCGGAATGCAGGCGAGGAACACCAGCGAAATGGATGGGCTGATGCGGAAGGAGAAGATCCACGCCACAATCACCATGATCGGAGCGCGCACACCCATGCGGATGATCATTGAATATGCGTTCTGCAGGTTGGTCACATCAGTGGTCAGTCGCGTGATGATCGAACCGGTGGAGAAACGGTCGATATTGGTGAAGCTGTAGCCCTGCACCTTCTCAAACTGGTCGTGACGCAGGTTTTTGGCGAATCCTGCGCCCGCAATGGCCGAGAACTTTCCGGCCAAAAAGCCGGATGTCAGCGAAACCGCCGAACAAATCAGCAGAATCAAGCCGAATTTCAAAATCGCCGGCATGCTGCCACCGCTGATGCCCTCATCAATCAGCGATGCCATGACGGTCGGAATAAGGATTTCCAGCACGCTTTCCACGGCTACGAATACCGGGGAGAGCAGGCTGGCTTTTTTGTATTCGCGCAGGGATTTGCCCAGTGTGCGAATGACGTGTTGCTTTGGTTTTGACGTTGTGGACGTCGTTGCGTTTGCCGCTGTCACTCCTTGTCCTTTCTTTTTCGTACTTACTTGCTTGCGTGTGTTACCTGAGGTTGTTTGCGATCGCCATTTCCTGCGACATTCGCAGTATGCGCGAAACGTATTCATCATGAGAATCGCGATTATGCGGATTCCGCCCATCGCATGATTCTTGCGATTCTTGCGAAACCTGCGGCTTTTGCGAAACCTGCGATTCGCCAAAATCCTGTTCCTGTATTTCCAAGCTTGAATATCGGCTTTCGTCTCCGATCAAACCTGTTTTCACCAGATTCGTCTGCATGACGTCAAGCACGTGCATGAATTGGCGGATCTGGTCGTCATCAAGACCTTCCAACAGGATTCGTTCCATGTTTTTCGCATTGTCGTGCAGCACTTCGGCAATATGCCTCGATTTGTCCGTCAATACGATCTTTTTCAGACGTGCGTCACGCTTCACCGACTCGCGGGCGATCAGCCCCTTCTGCTCCATCAGTCCCAACACTCGGCATGATGTGGATCGGGTCACGCCGAAACGTTGCTCGATGTCTTGAGGGAAGATCTCCTCGTTATCATGTCTTGCCAAGTACACGATGATGTCAACGTTGCCGTTGCTGACGTCTTCCGCCTCTTCGGGACGGGTGACGCGCAAATACCGGTTGACCACGTTGTGCAGCGAGCGAATGGCCACGCTGGGAGGCTTGGTCAGGCCACTTTCCCAGACTTCGGCAAGTCGTGAACCTGACGGTTCCTTGTATTGTTCATTCGTCACTTCTGTCACACCACACATGCTAAACCGTTGCATATACAACTGTTGTACATGCAACGATCAGCGTGTCGCGCATCTCATCGTCCGCGACAAAAAGGCCGAGGAATCAGATCCGTACCGGTTCAGCGTTAACGGATCGAATCCCTCGGCCTTAAGCCTTGAATCCTACGAAACTACTTGGTGAGTTCAGCGTACTTCTCAAGCATGTATTCGAAGATCTGCTTGCCATCGGCGCCCATCAGCACCGACATGCTGTTGATCGGCATGGAATCGAGGAACAGGCGGGTCATGTCGTTGTCGGGCACCACCGGCATGCGGCCGGCTTCGCCCTCGGCACGCAGGATTTCAAGCACCTTGGAACCGAGCGGATCCTTACGCCATTCCATGAAGTTGGACCATTCGGTGAGCGGCTGGGCCTTGCCGTCGCCGTCGAGCTCCACCACCGCGGAACCGGCGATGTCACGGCTGGACGTGCCGACCTCGATGGTGTATTCGCCGCTCTCCACGTGCCAGTCATTGAACCTCTCAGACCAGTAGGCAAAGGCGCGATCGTCGAGCTCGAAGGAGACTTCTGCGGATTCGCCAGCCTTGAGGAATACCTTCTTGAAGCCCTTGAGCTCGTGTTTCGGGCGGGCTACGTCGGCCTTGCCGGGAGCCACGTACACCTGCACGGTTTCGGCGGCGTCAACGTTCGAGGTGTTCTTGACCACTGCGCTGACGGATGCGGTACAGGCACCGGTCTTGACGGCCTTCACGTCGCTCACTTCGAACGTGGCGTAGCTCAGGCCGAATCCGAACGGGTAGTCGACGGCCTTGTTGTAGGTGTCGTAATAGCGGTAGCCCACGAACACGCCTTCGCCGTAGTCGACATGCCCCTCTTCGCCCGGCCAGTTGATGGTGCTCGGATCGTCGTTGATGTCGAACGGAATGGTCTGCGCAAGCTTGCCGGACGGGCTCACCTTGCCGAACAGCACGTCAGCGAGCGCCGGACCGCCGGACTGGCCAAGCAGCCAGGATTCGAGGATGCCCTTGGCGTTCTTGGCCCACGGTGCCACGGTGACGACGGAGCCGTTGGAGAGTACGACCACAACGTTCTTGTTTTCGGTTGCGACGGCTTCGAGCAGTGCGATCTGCTTGGCCGGCATGTCGAGGGTCTCACGGTCGAAGCCTTCGGATTCGGCTGCTTCGGGGAGCCCCAGGAACATGAGCACCACGTCGGCGCCCTTGGCAGCGTCGACGGCTTCGGCTTCGAGCGCCGGATCGGCCGGTTCGAGGTCGAGGGTGAAGCCTGGGGCGAACTTGGCATCCACGCCGCGTTCGGTGAGGGTGTCGAGGAAGCTGGTCATCTTGGTTGGGGTGATGTGCGAGGAGCCGCCGCCCTGATAACGCGGGGTGCGTGCGAATTCGCCGATGACCGTGACCTTGGCATCGCCGGCGACCGGAAGGATGGCATCATCGTTCTTGAGCAGCACCATGGATTCGATGGCCGCCTGATGTGCGACTTCGTCGTGGGCTTCGATGTCGAAACGATAGTTTTCGATGCTCATGGCTGCGCGCGTCTTGTTGACCAAGTCGATCATGCCTTGTGCCATGCGGTCGAGCTGTGCCGGCTGTATGCGGCCGTCTCGTGCCGCATACACGATTTGGTCGTCGGTGTAGCTTGGCGGCATTTCGAGGTTGAGGCCCGCGTTGAGGGATGCGACGCGATCATGGTCGGCACCCCAGTCGCTCATGACGATGCCTTGGAAACCCCATTCGTCGCGCAGCACGTCGGTGAGCAGCCAGTGGTCCTGTGCCGCATGCACGCCGTTGATGCAGTTGTATGCGCACATGATGGTCCACGGCTGGGCTTCCTTGACGATGTGTTCGAATGCCGGGAAGTAGATTTCGCGCAGCGCACGCTGGGAGATGTTGGCGCTGATGCGCAGACGGTCGGTTTCCTGGTTGTTGGCGGCGAAGTGCTTGAGCGAGGTGCCCACGCCCTTGGATTGCACGCCGGCGACGATGCCGATGGCTTCATGACCCGCCAGGTACGGGTCTTCGGACCAGTATTCGAAGCAACGGCCGCCAAGCGGGTTGCGCTTGATGTTCACGCCCGGGCCGAGGATTACGGCGACCTTCTCCTGAATGCACTCTTCGGCCATGGCTTCGCCAACCTGGTGGATGAGTTCCGGATTCCAGGAGCTGGACAGACCAGCGGCCGGCGGGAAGCAGGTGGCAGGCACGCAGTTGTTCAGGTCGACTTCGCCGGTGGTGGCCGAGTTGGACTTGCGCAGGCCGTGGGGGCCATCGGTGATCATATAGCCGGGAATGCCCTTGGCTTCAACACCCTGCAGATGCCAAGCGTCGCCGCCGGAAGTCAGGGATGCCTTCTCTTCAAGCGTCAGATCATTGATGGAAGGATAGGTTTTTTCGCTCATACGTTCCTCTTTCGCATCGTTTTCTTGAGTTCGTATCGGTTAACCGATCTGCATGAGACCTCAACCCCGAAATCTCTACTAACCGGTTGGTAGGTACTTTATCAAAACCAACACCGCAACACGCCAATCTTCTTTGAAAAATCAATTAACCGACCGTAAAGTAACTGCAGTATTTACAACTTGAGAGAAATGACGATTCATAAGCATTGCAGCGCACATGAATCGCCATCAATGAAGGGCAAGAGAGGGAATCATCATGGCCAACGAAGAAGTCGACCGAAGGGCGGAGATTCTCAATGCGGCCGTCGAACTGTTTGGAACGCTCGGCTATTACGGCACTTCCCTGCAGAAAATCGCCGATCGCGTAGGACTCACCAAGGCTGGCGTACTGCATTATGTCGGCAGTAAGGAAGGACTGCTCACAGCCGCGCTGGACGAAGTCTACGATTCCGAAACGGAAGACATTCTTACCGACATGGTACGTGAGCCACGACCGTTGATCGCCGACATGTGGCGCAGAATCGTGGCGGTGAACGCACGTAGACCGCTTCAGGTGCACATGTTTTCCACGTTGAGTGCCGAAGCGATCGACCCGAACCACCCTGCACACGAGTACTTCGCCAATCGTGAGCTGCATAATGCCGATACCGCGCTCAATATCCGTTGGTGCACGCCCGAAGGCGTTGATACGCGTCGGCTGCTTAATGCGGGATTCGCCATGATGGATGGCGTGCAGCTGCGTTGGCTGCGCACGCCCGGCCAAGATCTGAACGCCATGTGGGCGGAATGCGAAGACACCCTGTTCCCCCTGCCCATGTGGGAGGGCTACCGCTAAGCCTCTGCCCCGGCACTGCATTACTGTATGGATGCAGACGTAGAAGGAGGCATGTATGCGGGTTTTGCTGGCGCCGGATTCATTCAAGGAGGCCGCTTCGGCCGAGGTGATTGCGCAGGCGATGGCTCGTGGCATTATGCGCGGCGACCCGCAGGCCGAATGCCGGCTTTTGCCGCTTTCCGACGGTGGCGAAGGATTGACGCACGCCTTGGTTCATGCCACCGGCGGCACGTTGCATGATGTTGAGACGGTTGATGCGGTCGGTCGCCCGATTATTGCGCAGTTCGGGTTTCTTGGCAATAAGCACACTTCCCGTACCGCCGTGGTCGAGTTGGCTTCGGCAAGCGGACTTGAACGGGTCTCCCCTGCCGACCGCAATGCGTTGGTTGCTTCCACGTTCGGTACCGGCTTACTGATTCGTGCTGCGATTGACGCTGGCGCGGATTGTATTGTGCTTGGTTTGGGTGGTAGTGCCACTACGGATGGTGGCACGGGATTGGCTCGCGCGCTTGGATTTCATTTTCTTGATACGGCAGGTCATGATATTCCGCTTGGTGGCGGTTCTCTTGTTGATTTGTCGAGGATTGATGATTCGGAAGTTCCCGATTTTGTAAAAAATGTTCCGATTGTTCTCGCCTGCGATGTCACCAATCCTTTGACCGGCCCGGAAGGCGCTGCGCATGTGTTCGCTCCGCAAAAAGGCGCGAACGCAGCACAGATCGAACTCCTTGATCAGGGGCTTGCGAATCTCGCGCGCGCAATCATGCAATATAACGGCCGCGATATCGAGCACACTCCGGGAGCGGGCGCTGCGGGAGGTACCGGAGGTGGCATGCTTGGCCTGTTCAACGCAACAGTGAAGCCGGGAATCGAACTCGTGCTTAATCTTGCACATGGCCGTGAAGCGTGCGCTTGGGCCGACGTCATCATCACCGGAGAAGGCTCCATCGACAGTCAAACGCCATACGGCAAAGTGCCAAGCGGCATTGCGAAACTGGCGCAATCGCAAGGAAAACCGACTATTGCCATCGGCGGAACGGTAACCCGCAATCCACACACCGTCGAAGCGCTGAACAAAGCCGGCATCGTCGCAACATTCGGCATTGCGCCCGGGCCAGCAGATCTTACAACGTTGATCGCCAACACGGAACGCAATGTCGAAATCACGTGTGCCGCAATCGCCGGCACACTGCGCGTTGCTTCTGCTACTGCAGTAACTGCAGCTACTTCACCCTGCGAATCAGTATGATGAACACCGCACCCAGCAGCACCGCGACCACAGCGATCGGGAACAGCGCCGCATAACTGCCAATGGCAAGCACAATCGCACCGACAACCACAGGCGCAAGCACCTGACCAACGGTGTTGGCAAGATTCAGAATGCCCAGATCCTTACCAGCTTCTTCCTGACTTGGCAACACATCGACGTTCAACGCCTGATCGACGGCAATGTAAATGCCATAACCGGCACCGCCGATGCCTGCAAACAGCATCATGCCCAAAGCATTCGGCATGAAACACGGAATGGCCACACCAATCGCGATAATCACCGAACCGATCGCCACGATGACCTTGCGGCGCTGCAGACGGTCCGACAGCGGACCCGACACCATGGACGTGACGATCAGCACAACCATGGAAATCACCGACATGGTGGAAATCGTCGCCGCGGAATCCTTTACGCTCAACCCGCAGTATTTCTGCAGAATATACAGCTGATAGCCGGAAATCATGTTCCAACCCAAGATAAGCAGCAATCTGCCCATCAATGCCAAGTAAAAATCTCGGCAATTCTTGGTAGGAGGAATGAACGAACGCAGCAACTGCTTGACGTCGAGCTTTGCGGTGGCATCCGAAGACTCGACGGAAGCCACAGAAGCAGCCGAGGAGCGTTCGCGCGGCCAGATCAGCACGGTCACGATACCGGTGACTGCGAACAGTGCCGCACCGATCGCAAATCCGGTGCCCATGTTTTCAATGAATTTCGATCCGAGAAACGTTCCGGCGGATGATCCGACGATCTGCGCACCACCATAGAATGCGGAGAACGTACCACGCACGTTTTCCGGAATGCGGTCGGACAGCACTGCCACAGCCGGAGCGATCATCATGTTGACGCCGACCTGCACAATGCACCATCCGGCCACAATACCCACCAACTGCGCACTGGAGAAGGCGAGCACATAGCCGGCTGCCGTAATCAGACCACCTGCCACAATCCATGGCGTGCGCTTGCCGAAACGCGAGCGCGTGATGTCGCTTAACGCACCGAAAATCACGTTGGAGAACAGTGCGAATACGCAGCCTACGGAATTCATGGTGCCGAGAATCACTTCGGGCATGCCTATGTTCAGTTCGGTGAATCGTTGCGGCAGCAGCACGGCCGATCCGGAAGTGCCTGCGACCATCCAAATCAGCGAGAAGAGCACGAAGCCGACGCCGAATCGCCATTTTTCGGTGGATGTCAGTTTGCGGCCGCTGTCAGGTGCGATATCACTCAATACTGCGGTGCTTGGCTCGCGTGATGCGTTTGCTGTCATGATTCCCCCTTTGGAAGCATGTTCTTTTTTGAAATATTGAAATGATTTGAAATATACGATGAAGAAAGCTTTTTTTCATTTTTGGTATGATTGCAGTCCTGCCGACGCCGACTTTTATTTGACTTCAGCTTCGGCAGGACTTTCGTTCATACGATTTCACACGATTCCGTACGATTACAGCGCCATCTGCAGATGATGCGTTCCCGCAACAAGATCGACGCGCTCATGGTCGACGATATCCACGAATGCCGTGGTTCCGGCAGGTACCGCAACCGTCAGATCAAGCACATTGGCGTTGACTTCCCATTGCACTTCCGCCTTGCCATATGGGGTGATGTGAGAGGTTTCGGCATGGGTGAGATCTCCCCCGATCACCGGAGCGATACGGAACCGCTTCCAGCCGGGTTCAACGGCTTCAAGGCCGCCGATATGCGCATGCATCCATTCCGCCACCGATCCGAGCGCGTAATGGTTGAACGAGGTCATGCCGCCGGGGTTCAGCGAACCATCGGCCCGCATGGAATCCCAACGTTCCCACGTGGTGGTGGCCCCCATAACCACTTGGTAAAGCCAGCTTGGGCATTCGGTGGAGGTAAGCAGCGCGTAGGCCTCGTCGTTATGGCCGGTCATGGTCAACGCCGGAAGCACGAATGGCGTGCCGGCGAATCCGGTGCTTACCTTGCCGCCGGATTCGCGCACCAGGCAGGCGAGTCGATTGCCGGCCTTCACGCGGCGCACCGGTTCGCCGTCAAGCAGTCCGAAGGCGATGGCGAGCGCGTAGGCGCACTGGGTGTCGGATGTCATGGTGCCGTCAAGGTTGGTGAAACGCTGCAGGAATCCATCAATCACACGGTCACGCAGGGCGGCGAATCGAGTTTCATCATCGGTTTTGCCGAGAATATGCGCGATGTGCGTGCCTTGCATGCAGCTGCGTGCGTAGAACGCGGTGGCGACCAGTTCCTTTTCGGTCATGGCCTGCGTAGGATCTTCCGGAGGCGCGGTCGGATCAAGCCAATCGCCAAGCTGCCCGAGCGGATAGTCCGGCTTGCGATCCCATACGCCATCGGGCGAAAGGTACCCTGCCACTTCATCGATCCAATCACGGATCAGATCGTAGGAATCGGCGAGCACCTGCACGTCCCCGCTTTCCATGTACAGCGTCCACGGCACTTCCACCGCCGAATCGCCCCACGTGGAGATGGCTTGTGGATGCGCCCATACGCCCAACGGCACGAACGGCACGTAGAACGGCACAGTGCCCCACTTGACCTGGTCGGCACGCACGTCTTTCAGCCAGCTTTTCAGGAACCCGTATACGTCATACAAATAAGCCGCGGTAGGCACGAACAGGCAGATGTCTCCCGTCCAACCCATGCGTTCGTCGCGTTGCGGGCAGTCGGTTGGAATGGACACGAAGTTGGAACGCATCGACCATACGGCGTTCTCGTGCAAACGGTTGAGCAGCGGATTCGATGTGGTCAGTTCGCCGGTGCGTTCCATCACGGAATGGTAGACGCGGCAATCCATGTCGGCTGCGGTCAGTTCTCCTGCGAAACCTTCGATCTGTGCATAGCGGAAGCCGTGCATCGCGAATCGTGGCTCCCACCAAGCGTCGGAACCGTTGGAAGTGTACACATCGCACTGCTGGCCTCTGCGCAAGGTTCGCGTGGCGATGGATCCGTCCGGTTCCAACACTTCCACATGACGTAACGTCACGCTTTGTTCTGCTTCAAGATCGCGCATGTGCAGGCGGATGCGCTGCGAACAGTTCTGTCCGAAGTCAACCAGCCATATGCCACGACCATCTTCCGTGTTGCCGATGCGTTCGATGCTGACCGGCTCATGCGATTCATGCGCGCGCACCGGCGATGTTTCAGGATTTTCAATACGTGCCGGGTCATACATGACTTCCGCGACCGGCTGCCAGGAGCTGTCGTCGAATCCTGGTTTCGACCATCCCGGCTGTTCCAGTCGAGCGTCATATCGTTCGCCTTCGCACAGATCCGAGCAGACGATCGGTCCGAGCGTCGCCTTCCATTGGCGGTCCCATGCGTTGGAATATATGTTCTGCATACTGCCGTCGGCATATTCGACCTCAAGTTGCGCGAATACGGCAATACGATCGCCATAGAAGTTGGAGTAACCGCCATCGAAGCCGAGGCGTCCGCGGTACCATCCGTCACCGAGCCAGAATCCCAATGCGTTGGCACCGGACTGCAGTTCGTCGGTCACATCGTAGGTGAAGCATTCCACGCGCTGGTTGTAGTTGCTCCAGCCTGGTACGAGCGCGTCATTGCCGACTTTGACGCCGTTGATTTCGGCTTCCACAAGACCGAGTGCGCTTAGATATAGGCGTGCGCGTTTGGGTTGTTCCTTCAGTTCGACTTCGGTGCGCACTAATGGCAGGTGACGATGGTCAGTTTCGGATTCGCTCCACGATGGTCCGACGAAATCGGCGACATGCTCATGTTCTTCCAATAGTCCGACTTCGAAATGCAGGGTTGCGCTCGGTTTGCCCAATGGCTGGTGACTTGCCGAAACGGCCTGCATGGTGGCGAACACTTCTTCGCGTGAGGCGAGCGGCGCGAACTGCCATGGAATAAGCACTGAAGTGTCAGTGGGCAGGTAGGTGCGTTCTTCCACAGGTTGCCCGCCGGGAACACGTCGTGTCACTTTGAGCAGGATCTGCGCGTCGATTGGCAGCATGCCGGAGCACACCCATGTCATGCGTGGGGCTGCGGTGGCGATGCCGAGCGCATCTCCCGGGTAGTGTTCCACGGTGAAGCTGATGATGTCAAGATCCGAAGCCAGCGTACTGGGCACAATCTGCGGATCAGTAATGGCCATGATGACCCCTTTGTCTACAAAAATAATAGATCACTTGTTTGTGATGGTGGGAAGCCAAAGTCCGAGCCATGCCGCAAGGAGAGAGAAACGAACGGCGACGATGGCTGGGACTTTGGCTGGCAATCGCAAGGTATTGCATAACTGACTTGCGATTGGAGATATTGAGTTGTTATGTGATTGCTGTTGCTAATCAGGCTGCGATCTTGCGTGCCTGACGTTCTTCGTCGGTGCCGTACTTCTTCTGAGCACGGATCATGATGGTACCGGCGATGCCTTCGATGATTACGATGCCGAAGAAGCACCACATAGTGGTCTGAATGGTTTCAGGAAGCACCAGAGCCGGGGTGATGAGCGCGAACAGGCCACAGCACAGGCGGGAGAAGCCGTTGATGAAGCCCTGGATGGAGGCGCGAATCTCGATCGGGAAGGATTCCTGGGTCCACACCTTGTACAGTGCTTCGCCTGCCAGCGGGGATCCGAGGTTCATGAAGGCTGTCGCGCCGACGATGACCCATAGGTTCGCACCGCCCATGGCCATGGCGGCCATGGCGATCAGCGAGATCACGATGCCTGCGAAGAACGCCTTGTTACGATATTTGCCGCCTGCGATGGACGCGAACACGATGTTGAGCACGAGCGTCACGAAGTTGAGGATGATGCCCAAGCCGGTGGCCAGGGACTGGGCGGCTCCGGCCTTGGAGAACATGTAGGTCTGGAACTGGCCCCACGTGTTGGCCAGCAGGTTCCAGCCGACGTAGAAGATCACGATGGCAAGGAAGTAGGTGAGCAGCACCTTCTTGTCGGCGCCGAACAGCACCTTGGTCACGGAAACCTTGCCGTTGCCTACAACAGCCGGACGTGCGGCGTCACGAACGTCGGCAGCTTCATGGAAGCGGCGGAAGGTCGGAGAAAGCAGTCGCCACAGCCATGCGATCACAGCGAATACTGCGAGGATGGCGAACACCACACGACCACCGGTGGCACCCTGCATGGCGGAAACCAGGAACGCGCAAATGAAGGAGATGAACACACCCACCTGCCAGAACACCTGGGTGGTGGAGACGAGCTGTGCGGCGGTGGCCTCGTCTGGAGCATCATGGGAGACGATGGTCATGGAAACCGGCAGATCCGCGCCTCATCGGCTATATCATGACCGATATCGAACATTCCCTGTTCACCTTCATCCATGAAGGAGCGCAGGAGGTCTGCGAAGAAAACGACCTGCAGCTTATCGCCTTGAACGCATCATCCGACGCGCAACGGCAAAACGAACTGGTGAAAACACTCATCGACATGAACGTGGCCGGAATTCTGCTCAGCACCATATCCGACTCCCCCGAAGACGTGGCCGCGGCACGAGCAGCCAACATTCCCATCATCCTGCTCGACCATACCAATCCCCGTCACGCCGATCAGGTGTGCTGCGTGCTTGAAAACAATATGGCGGCCGGGCAGATCGCAGCCGATGAACTCATTCGCATCGGATGCAGCCGCATCGCGTTCGCCGCACACTCATTCGACTATGAATCCGTACAAGATCGGCAGATGGGCGTCGAAAAAAAACATTGCGCGCACGCATGGAAGCACGCAATTGGAACTCATCAATTCCAAAGGTCTGATGTTTGAAGACGGCTACCAGCTCGGCCTGGACATCATCGACACAATGAAGCGTAGCGGCCTGGACGCCATTCCAGACGGCATCATCACCGTCTCGGACGCGCTTGCCGCCGGCGTGCTGTCGGCATTCCATGACCATAACGGCCCACGGGTTCCAGAAGATGTTTGCGTCATCGGCATGGAGGGGGCACGGTTGGAGACCAAATGCCCCATGTCGCTGACCGTAGTGAACGCGCCCGCTATCGACATGGGGCGCAAGGCCATGGCGCAGATGCTCGACTACATCGACAATCCCGCCGCACACGTGCACAGCACCACGCTTATCGAGCCGACTCTAATCCGACGCGAATCCACACGCGCATAATCGCATGCGGAACACTGTTAGCACAGCCCAACTCGACGCAACACAACGGCAAGGTGGGTCTCCTTACCTGGCGAAACCCACCCTTACTACTATTCTGCAGCGTTTGAAAATTTCAAACCATCAGACTGCGGCACGGGACTTGTCTTGCAAGTCACCGAATAACGGTGTGGCCGAACCAAGCCAGTCGCGCTGTTTCTCATTGCCCATGGCATTACCTCCTACCGCCATTCATCGTCGAAGCGGCATATCATTCAGGCTCCGCATCCTCACGGAGCAACCTCACGGAATGATAGACTTTGCCCCGAGGGCAAGGTCAACACGAACAGTGAAGCCCACGACAAGGAGACAATACGTGGCCGGCGATGATGACGAGCTGCTGACGATTGGCGAAGTGGCCAAATTGGACGGCATCACCGCCAAGGCGTTGCGCTATTACGATGCGCATAACATCTTGAAACCAGCCGCAGTAGATCCGGCTACCGGCTACCGACTACCGACTACCGACTACCGATACTACACCCCGATCAAATGCTTGACGTCGATGTGATGCGTATCTGCATCGCCGCCGGCGTGCCATTGGATTCGTTGGAGAAATTCCGTTTCGAAGACGGTTCGCTTGATTGGCGAGCGTTACTTGCCGCAGCGCAGTCGCAGGTGGATGAGCGCATTCAGCAATTACGACGATTGCAGACGTCAATCACCGATTATTCCGGGGAATTGGTACGCAAGGCCTTCTCCCCCGAAGATAGGTTGGTGCGTGCCGATTTGCTGCCGACTTGGCTGGTTGCACAACCTTGCCTCTACGGTAATGTTTGCGATATAAAACGATATTTACGCATAATGACGTCGTTGCGTACCTTGATTCGCGATGCGCAGGCACCGCATTTGCTGCGCAGAGGCATACTGTTGGATTTGGTGGAATGCAAGGCGTTCGCTTTTCAACAGTTCGCGCCAACGCAGCGCATGCTTGATATTTTCCATTCCGGCGATCGTTCGCAAGTAACCTACGATTACCACTTTCCCACTGGAACCGTTGTTATCAATCCTCCCGGAGGTCCTGCGGAAAGTCGCGTAATCGAGCGTGAATCGTTGGCGCAATGCTTTGAGGATGGCATGGCGTTGGCTGAATCGCTCGACGCTGAGGATTGGCCGCATGTCACCATGACTGAGATTTGGGCAGTCATGCCCCAAATGGTTCGGCTTGCAGGCTACTCCTGAGCACGCTTCACCGAGAAGCGGAACATGAGCAACGCCAGAACCTCACCGCATACGGCCATGCCGAAGAACACCCACATGCCGGTGGAGAAGCCAGCCACATAAGCGTCAGCCTGCTGCATGCCGGCATTCACGTTGGCGGCCGAGAATTCGGAAATCAACGTGGATGCCACAGCCGTGCCGATGGCGCCTGCGAGCTGCTGCATGGTATTCATCACCGCGGAACCGTCGGCGTTCATGGAAGACGGCAACTGGTTCAACGCATGCGTCTGATCGGGCACCAGCACGAATCCGGAAGCGGCCATGAACAGCGCGTATGCCACGGCAATGGCTCCTTCGTGCGAGCCGCCAAGCATCATCGCCACATCCATCACCGCCACGCCAACAAAACCGCAGGCGATGAACTTCGGCGGGAAATGCTCTTTCAATGCGCCGCCGATCAGTGGAGCCGACACCGCGCCAATCACAGCGCCCGGCAGCAAAATCAAAGCGGCCGTCATCGACGTATGCCCCAATCCTCGCTGCAGCAGAATCGGCAGCAAGAAGTTCACACCAAGCACACCGCCGGAAGACATGAGCAGAATCACCATGCCGAGCGTGAATCCCGAATATGCAAACGTACGCACTTCCACCAACGGATGAGCCATACGCAACTGCAATACGGCGAACACCGCCAACACCACAATGGCACCGATAAGCACACTCCAGAATCGCCAATCGCCATTCCATTGCGCGAAGAAACTGGCCGCAACAATAATGCCGGCCAAGCCAACAGCCACCAACAGCAGTGATGGCACCGACAGATAGCCCTTCTCACCGTGACGGATGTCAGGCACGGTAGCCGCGCCAAGCACGAACGAAATCACCAGGAACGGAATCATGGCATAGAAAATCCAATGCCAGTTCAGGAATTCCATCACCAATCCGCCGAACACCGGCCCGATGGCCGGAGCCGTGCACGTCACCAAACTCACCAACCCAAGCATCATGCCGCGCTTGTGGAATGGAGCCTTGTCGAGAATGATGTTGGTCAGCAGCGGCAGGGAAACACCCGTGCCGAGCGCCATGATCAGTCGTGCGGCAAGCAGCATCGGAAAGTTCAATGCGAGCGCGCCGACGAGCGTTCCCACGGAAAACAGCGCGATGGCCATAACAAACAACGCTTTGGTCGGGAATTTGCGCACCATGAACGGTGACGTCGGAATGGCCACGGAAAGCAACAGCAGATACCCGGTGGTCAGCCATTGCACCACGTCGGCGGAAATCGCAAACTCTTCCATCAACGCCGAATATGCGATGTTCAGCGAAGTTTCCGACAGAATGCCGAGGAAGGTGAGAATGGCGAGCGTCACCACCACGATGGTGAGTTTGCCTTCGCTCATACACTTGTCGTTGATTGCGCCGCTTTGTACGCCGTTGGTGGCGGAAACCGTGCCGTTTTCGGCATGTTCGATGGGTATGTCTGATGGTGCGTTCCTCTTATCCGTAGACACTCTGCTCCTTCGATAGAAAGGTTGTGTAATAGTTTTTGCTTCGAAATTGTCGACGATATTCGCATGCCGGCGCGGCTACAGTTTGCGCCGGCACACACCATACATTACGTAAGGCAGAACATTATGTAAGGCAGAAATGTTACGTGAAATTGCATGAGCCGCCTACGATCAGCATTTCGTAGGCGGCTCATATCAGTCTGGCGTGTCGATTATCGAGTTCTGCGACACGGTTTATTTTGGTTGCTTATGCGACGGTGAAGGTGGTGCGCTTCAGGTCTTCGCGACGGCTGGAGTGACCGATAAGCACTTCGAATTCGCCCGGCTCAACGATTCGGTTAGCTTCAGAATCGACGATGGTGCAATCGGAAACCGGAATATCGAAGGCAACGGTCTCGCTTTCGCCCGGTTCGAGTTCCACACGCTGGAATGCTTTGAGTTCACGATCCGTCCAGCTATAGGAGGTCACGATGTCACCGATGTAGAGCTGCACTACTTCCGTGCCCTTGCGATCGCCCGTATTGGTGAGGGTGATTTCGGCATGCACGGTGTCGGCTTCGGCGAATATGCCGGATTCCGGAACATTGGTGATGGTCGGATCTCCGTATTCGAACGTGGTGTAGCTCAGACCCTCACCGAACGCGAATGCAGGATTCTGCGTGAGGTCGGCGTAACGGTTGCCGTGCTGGCCTCGAATCTGGTTGTAGTAGACCGGCAGCTGTCCTGCATGACGCGGGAAGGTGATCGGCAGGCGTCCGCTCGGTTCGGTTTCACCGAGAATGATTTCGGCGATGGCCTGACCACCCTTCATGCCCGGGCTTGGAGCCCACAGCAGAGCCGAAGTGCCTTCGGCCGGAGTTTCGTCAACAATCACACCGTTGGTGCCGATCACAGATGCTGGCAGCACCTGCGGCTTGGAGCTGACGAGCACCACCACGAATGGCTTGCCGGTTTCGCGAGCCACGTTCGACAGTGCATCGATCAGTGCATTCTGTCCGCCGAGCAGTTCAAGCGTAGCGGTGGAGCAGCCTTCACCAATGGCTTGAATCACATCACCCACCACGGCCACGATCAGGTCGCTTTGGCGAGCGTTTTCCACGGCTTCATCGAGCAATGCGCGGTCGAGCTTGGCAGAAACGCCGATCTTCGGGCGAGGCTGGCCATCCGGGTAGAACTCGCCTTCCGGATCAGGCACCAAATCCACGATATTGGCACCGCGGGAGTACACGACCTCGCAGCCTTCCGGAGAGAGCTGCTTGAAGCCATCAAGCACAGTGGTGATCATCTCGCGCGGGTGGCCGTCAGGCATCCAGTTGATCTGACCGGAGCTGCCCGACCAGTCGCCCAGCTGAGTTTGCGCATCGTCGGCAAGCGGACCAACGACCGCGATACGCTTCGCGCCAGCCGCATTGAACGGCAGCGAACCATTGTTCTTCAGCAATGCCACGGCTTCGCGAGCCACTTCGAGATTGAGCTGCTGGTGTTCTTCGGAGCCGATCACCGCATTGATGCGTTCCTGATCAGGCAGACGCGGATCTTCGAACAGTCCAAGACGGAACTTTAGTGCGAGAATACGAGCCACGGCGGCATCAATCAACGATTCGTCAAGCAGACCGGTCTTCACGGCTTCGATCGCACCCTCGTAGAACTTCGGGGTGGTCATCACCAAGTCGTTGCCGGACTTGACCGCGTCAGCGGCGGCCTGCACATAGTCCGGCTTAACCTTCTGCTCCCATACGGAACGTCCGACGTTGTCCCAATCGGTGATAAGCGTGCCCTGATAGTTCCAAGCGCCACGCAGTTTGTCGGAAAGCAGCCACTTGTTGAAGGTGACCGGCACACCTTCGATGGATTCGTAGCCAAGCATGAAGGTGCCACAGCCTTCCTTGGCTACGCGTTCGAATGGCGGCAGGAACCAAGATTCCAGCTTGCGGTGGCTCAGGTCGGCTTCGGAAGCGTCACGCCCTCCCTGCGTTTCGGAATAGCCTGCGAAATGCTTGGCGCATGCGAGAATCGCGTCTTTGGCAAGCGGCTCGCCCGCCTTGGCACCACCCTGATAGCCTTTGACGATGGACGATGCCATTTCGCCGATCAGGTACGGGTCCTCGCCAAAGGTTTCGCCCACGCGACCCCAACGGGTGTCTCGCGCGATGCACAGCACCGGAGAGAACGTCCAATGCACGCCGGTAGTCGACACTTCCTCGGCGGTGGCACGGCCCGCGGCCTGCACTTTTTCGGAATCCCACGTGGTCGCCATGCCCAATTGTTCCGGGAAAATGGTGGCTCCCGGCCAGAAGGAATAGCCATGAATGCAGTCGTCACCGATCACCAGCGGGATGCCGAGACGGGTTTTGGTGTTCACCGTTTCCACGGCTTTCGGCAGGTCGGACGGCGAGGTGTGCAGAATGGAGCCGACATGCTTGTTGACGATTAGATCGTCCAAGTCGCCGCTTCGTGCGTCAAGTTGCATCATCTGTCCGACTTTTTCTTCGAGGGTCATACGGCCAAGCAGATCGGCGATGCGTTCCTCGGTCGGAAGTTCCGGATTCTTATACGGCAGATTCGCAGTGTTTTCAATGGTTTCGGTCATGGGATTGCTCACTTTCCTCATTGAAGCGATTTCCTTTAATTACCAATTGGTAGTTTAACACGATGCAGGCACGCGCGCAACTCGGCATGACCATACCAACACAGAAGGCGAGAAGCTCGTCAGACCCCTCGCCTTCTCACACGAATACATGCAATGCAATCTTAAATAATCAGCGATATGCATCCCACAACGGGGACGGAAACAGCATGTTTTCCATCTGAGCCCACTCTTTGCACAAATCAACTTCAGGCTCGCGCAACCACCATAATTGCACGCCATCCATAATTTCCATGGCCTTACGCACCACCGGACGCATACTCGACTTCCACGAACCCAATTGCGGAGGAATCAGCCAAGGATATTGCGAATACTTCTCCCAAATATCGTCCATACGAGCAGTGAACTCATCATGCAACGGATGATCTGGATTCAATGATTCCGCAGAAAGCACGGTAAACAACTGCACCATCATGCGGCGGCGTGAATTATGCCGCACCAAATAACGCAAATATGAGGGAAACAGCGGCGCAGTAGGATCACTGCCAGGCATACCGGATGCGAAGAAATCCTCAGGAGTGCCCGTTTCACCGTAATACTCGTTGAACACCATGGACAGCATATTGTCTTTGTTGCCGACGTATCGCAGCACGCCTTGTTTGGAGATGCCGACCCTGTCGGCCACGTCCTGGATGGAAATGCCGTTGAACCCACGCTCGCTGATCAGCTGAACAGCCGCATCCAGCACTTCCGCTCGACGCTCCTGCGGTGATTTTCGGATACGTTTCGAAGTCTCTTCCTCTGCCATGATTCCGAGTCTAATGCACCTTGCGTCGATTGCCGTTGATTGACTGCCTATGGCACATCATCGTGAGAGGTATCCGCCCGAATCCATCCATGACGCCATACGCGAGTCAGATCCCACGCCTCAAGATTGCCGCCGTTGCGAGGATCCCGCGGCGGTTTCCCTTCGCCACTACCCGGTTTCGCGGAGCGCGCAAGCTGGTAGCTCCAATAGATCTGCCCCGCCGACACGTCCCATGCCGCGCGTTGCAATCGTGACACTTGGCGGTATGCAGCCGATCGGTTTTGGCTGTGTAGGGCCCACTGATTCTCCACACACCACTCGCCCACCAGCACGGGAATACGACGGGCCGCCAAACGGATGGCGATGCCACTCGCGCCCACCAGCATCCGGTACAGCCATGGCAGTCGCCGCGATCGCAGGTACAGCCGGCGTGCCGGTCCCGAAAACAACGGATCCTCCATCGCGATGAGATACTGATGGGTGTCGAGCATGACGTTGCGCATGCCAGCACGACGAAACCAACCGCCCCAGCGGAGTAGTCGGAAACCGTCATGGAATACGATCACGGTTTCCGGACGCAGCACGGCGCGCAACCGGGCGTAAGCGTCGCGGTAGAAGCGCTTCAGAAACCGCAGTGAGACATACGTGCTACCGGAAGCCTCATGAGAGTCTTTCGCCGTGTCCGACGTGCTATGGAACACCGACCAGCTCACTGGTTCGTTGAGTACTTCGATGCTGTGCAGGGCCGGTTCGTCGCGGTATCGGCGAGCCAATCGCTCCAGCACGTTCAGCGTGTACGCCACCAAGTCCGTATTCTGCGCCCATTTGCACACACCCGTCAGACCGCCGTTGTCGAAACCGTTCTGCGATTCGGGAACGGTATGCAGGTCAATCATAATCTTCAATCCCGTCTCCCGCGCCCAACGGAACGCGCGGTCGAGGTACGTGATGCAGCCCGGATGCCCGGGCCAGTCACCGAAGATGAAATACGGTATGGGAATGCGTACGAGGTTGATTCCGTGACCGACGATAATACGGAAATCCTCCAGGGTGATGTAGGTTTCGCGGTGCCGGCGCAGTTCCTCGGCGAGATTCCGTTCGGACCAGAGGGATACGTGCGTGCGGTGCATCCAGATTTCATCGTCTTCGGCGCTGCGGGTGAACGGTTTCGGATCCATCCATTTCTCCAACACCAGCCAGTTGCCGAGGTTCACGCCGTCGATTCGCTCGTCGATGCCTAGCACCATGCGTCTCACCGCCCTTACGTTCGGGGGTTGCCCGACTTTTCGCTTCCGCCCATCACGACCCACGGTAAAACCCATTCGGCCCAATGGGCCAAGGAACCGCGCGTCATTCGCAACGTTCCTTGGTCCATTGTATGCGCCCCGCGAGCGGCCACGCGGCCGCTCGGAATCGGATCACGGCCGGATCAGGGTCATTGAATGATCGTGATGGACGGCCGGGCGGGATCAGTCGACGGGCTTCGTCTCGTCCGCCTCGTAGTCGAAGAAGTCGAAGTCGGCGGTCTTCTCGTGCAGAGCGGCGTCGGTGACGGCGATGCCGACCATAGTGCCGGTGAATTCGCCGTACTTGCAGTATTCGTCAGAGAAGGTGGTAGTGTCGAAATCCGGGCCAATCTTGGTCCAGTTCTCGCCATCATAACCCCACTCGAACCAAGTACGACGACCTTCGATATTCAAACGGAAATAGATCGGCTTGTCTTCCACAGCAACGCGAGTGTCAAGCATTTCCGTCTTTTCACCGTTTTCGAGACGCACAATCGAAATCGCGCTGCCGCCAAGCGTCTGTGAATAATACTTGCGCAGGAAAATATTATTCATGTTGTCGTAGTAGATGGTCAAGCCAGCGCTGTGCTGGTAGACTTCCGGCTCGAACTCCATCTTCGTGGTGACGGTGGCGTACACGCTGGTGAGTTTGCGTGCGATCAGGCTCGTGCGGTTGAGCGATGCCAACGATTCCTCGCCGCGGATGCGCAGCCAACCGGGGCGTTCCGTCACGTTGGCGAAGGTGGTCGGCATCTGCCGCGGCGAATAATACCAGTTGCCGATCGCGCCGCCGTCGAAGTCGTCGTGCCCGGGAATCTCCGGCATCGGCGCATCCGGCAGATCCGGCTCTTCGACTTCGAGTTTGGCCAGATTGGAGCCGTCCGCCATGCGCAGCCAGCCGTCATTCGTCCATGTCATCTTCTGAATGGCGGTTTCACGGCCAAGCGTACAACGTAATTCCGGCACAAACGGACGGCTGGTCAGGTGCACAAGATATGTCTCGCCGTTCGGCAGATCCACGTAGGAGCCGTGCCCGGACTTCTGCAGCACGGAATCCGGGTTGAAATAGCGCGGCTTCAAATGATCGTCATCAGCACGCTCGTTTGACTCCTTCGGCTGCGAAGTGACGAGCGGACCATTCGGATCCGGCTCATACGGACCCCACACATTGCGGGAACGGCCCATGGTCACGGCATGGTTGTAGCCAGTGCCACCCTCGGCGCACATAATGTAATACCAGCCGTCACGCTTGGTCAGATGCGGAGCCTCAATGCAGCCACGATCAGTAGCGCCACGCCATATACGCTTCGGATAGCCAACCACATGCTTGGTTTCCGGATCATATTCCACACAGCAGATCACGCCCGGCTTCTCATAGCCTTCACGGGTCTCCCACTCCAAGCTGACGATGTACTTCTTGCCATTGTCATCATGTAAAATGGACGCGTCGAAACCAGAAGATGTCAGATATACCGGCTCGCTCCACGGACCTTCAATGCTCTTTGACTTAATCAGATAATTATTCACGTCGAAATAGCGTGCATTCATGGAGTTCATAACGCCGTAAATCACGTAAAACATGTCCTCTTCCTCACAATACGTGAGACATGGAGCCCAAATGCCCTTAGCGCTCGGCAGCTTGGTGAGGTTCGGCTTCGTATCATCAGTAAGCACGTGGGTGAGCAGCCCCCAATGCTTCATATCCTTCGAATGGTAAATCGGAATACCCGGGAACCATTCGAATGTAGAGACAGCAACATAGTAGTCGTCGCCTTTACGGCAGATGGCCGGATCAGGATTGAAGCCTTTGAAGATCGGATTATGCAGCATTGTCGTTCCTTAATGTTCTTGATATCACGCGTTGCTTTGTACGATTCTTGCGTCCGACGGAATCACTTTTGGACGGGGAACCAGTTTTGGGCGATGCAGCGTCCAAGGTCCCATGCGTCCCAGCCGATCCAGCCGGGAGTGTTGACAGTGTCAGTGAGCAGCTTGTAGTTCCAGTAGTAGAAGCCGCTGCCCTTGCTCCATGCGGCGAGCTGGGATTCGGCTAGGCCCCGGTACAGCGAGCGCTTCTGTTCGGCGGTCAGGGTTTCGACCTGAGCCCCTTCCTCGCCGTTGAGCACGCTTTGGCCGCCGTGGGTGTCCACACCGCAGCCGACGGAGTTGAACAGGCACCACTCCCCCACAATCACCGGGAAGTATTCGCTCATCTCGGCGATCATCGGCGCATAGGTATTCCTCACGAAGTCGTCGTAGCCCTCCGCTGTCTGCGGGCAACCCATCGTTTCGGCGGTCATGAGGTATTGGTGGGTATCGAGGACCACGTTCTTAAACTCGGGCGCGAGCTTGCCGTCGGGGCCGCGCATGAAGTCCTTCCACTGTTCGATGTCGAAACCGTCGTGGAACACCACGACTTTGTCGGTCGGCAACGCGCCCTTGTCAGCGTCGCGCAGACGGTGGTAGGCGGTGATGTAGAAGTTCTTGAGCCAGTCGAATGCGATCGGGCCGGTGCCTTCGGCGAGTTCCGGATCGACCGCCTTGTAGCGTTCGGTCACGTTCGCCATCGGCCAGCAGGTGGTGGTGTTCGGCTCGTTGATGATTTCGATGCCCATCAGCGCCCGACGATGGCCGTACCGCTTGGAGAGGCGTTCGAGCACGGACAGCACGAATTCGACTTCGTCGGGCAGCTGCGCCCACTTGCACACGCCGGAGATGCCGCCGTTGTCGAAGCCGTTTTGGCTCATCGGTGCGGTGTGCAGATCGATAAGGATGGTCAGGCCGTATTTCTCGGCCCAGTTGAAGGCCTTGTCGAGTTCGTCGATGCAGCCGATGAACGGCGCGCGGTCGCCGAAGATGAAGTACGGCACGGGGATGCGCACGGAGTTCAGTCCCCACGATTTGATGGTGGCGAAGTCGCGCTCGTTGATGTATTCGGCGCGGTGGGTCCTGATACGGGCCTCGTAGACGGCCGGATCAAGTTGCGTCGGCAGATAGTATTCGTCATCGGCAGTGGTTCCATCGAATAATGCCGGGTTCATCCACTTTTCCAGAACCAGCCAGTTACCCAGGTTCACGCCCTTGATGTAATTAAGGTCCATATGCACTCCTTCGTACGCTTTCAATCATATTTTTTATTACTTAGTAATTACTAAGTTAGATGATAGTACATTTTTCTCCTCCCCGCAACTCGTCTCGGACATCTCTCCGAACCGCTGTCGCACTATTTCGCATAAAGCACCCTTTGCGAAAATCGTGGGACCGACAATCAAAATCGTGCAGCAATTTCACAGAATCATGCGATTAATCATAAGAAAAAAGCCTCTTTCTTGCGGGAAGAAAGAGGCAACCTGCAGCCGGAGAGACGATTACTGCTTATCGCTGGCGAATCGTTACGTGCAAGGCACTCACCGAGGCAGCGGGCAACGTTACCGTCAGCTCGGCACCGCCGGCAGATTCGTGCACGCTCACGGCACTATCCACGTCCACGGCATGAGTGCGCACCAGATCCGAATGCTCCACTGTGTTGCAATCATGCGGATCTTCGGAAGCAAGCGTTTCCATCGAATCAACCTGAGCGCCGCACGGCAAATGCAGCCGCACTTCGGCACCATCGTTCATATGCGCATTGGTGAGATTAATCAGCAGCTGCGTGCCATCCTCATTACGTGACGCAAACGTATACACGGCAGAATCCTCGGAATCGTTACGCGCCACATCAAGTGCGGTCATGCCACGATGCGCCTTATACATCATGAACACATCGTAGTTAGGCGTAAGGATGGTCCGATCGCCTTCAGTCAAGATCAGTGAGTTAAGCACATTGATGGTCTGCGCGTTACACGCCATGGTCACCTTGTCGCAATTACGCTGCAGCAGATCCAACGTAAGCGCGGTGGTGATGGCGTCACGCATGGTCACCTGCTGCTTGAGCGCAGGGCGTGCGAAGAATGCGGTCTTGTGCCAATTGCCCCATTCGCCGATGATTAGATCGACATGCGCGAGCTTGGAATCCATAGCCACCTCCGGCTCATGAATAAGCGCCAGGCCGTCATTCATCAAACGCCACTGATCACGCAGAATATCTTCAAGTTCGAGGCATCCCTCAATCACCGCATTCCAGCCGTCTTCATCGAACCGGGTGGGAGTGTCGGCATCGTTGTCCACATTCCAATTGTAGAAGTGCAGATCATAGCCGTCGATATTCGGCTGACGATATTCGGCAAGACCACGGAAGAAATCCTGGGTCCACTGCACGCGTTCGCGCGGCTTGTTGCCGTCAGGACCACTCGCAATAGCATACATTGGGGTCGGCGCGAACACATCGGTGGTGAAGCTCGGCATGGCGGATGCGAACCTGCGGTATTCATTGAGGTAGGTCCGCGGAGTCATGGTACCGCCGCCAGCCCACACTTCGTTGCCGATCCCCCAATATTTCACCCCGTAAGGTGCCTTATGGCCGTTAGCCTCACGTTCCTTGGCAAGATCAGTGGGCTGCGCACGATTGCAGTACTCCATCCAATCCTTCATTTCGGCGACTGTGCCGGAAAGCATGTTGATATTGATCCACGGTTCAGCGCCGAGCATTTCACACAAACGCAGGAATTCGTCGGTGCCGAAGCTGTGATCGTCCAGCTCATAGGTGGCGAAATTCTCGTTGAAAGTGGTTTTACGTTCGCTTTGCGGGCCCACACCGTCACGCCAATGGTAGGTATCCGCATAGCATCCGCCCGGCCAGCGAATAACCGGCGGCTGCAATGCACGCAAAGCATCCAATGTGGCCTTGCGGTAGCCACGCTCGTTTTCGATCGGGGAATCCTCTCCCACCCATAGACCTTCATCAATGCATTCGCCAAGGAATTCAATGAATTGGCCATGCAGTTTCGGATCGATACGACCAATCGTACTGTTCGGGTCAATGCAGACAACCATGGTTTGCTCCTTTTGCCGTAGTGCTCACATCTGCAACGTTCGTAATTCGTATGGTTCTTGTAGTTATTGTGCCGCACAATATATGCGAAATGGCCGAAGATTCCAGGAGAGATAATGAAAGAATCTCCGGCCAAGTTATTTCGAAAAGCGCCGACGCTACTTCACCTTTTTAATCATCAGAATGAAGATGCAGGCGAGCGCCACCATAATGATTGCCGTCGGGAACACCAGTCCGTACGAGCCGGTAGCTACCACAATGGCGGAGGTGACAATCGGGCCGACCATCTGACCGAGAGTAGTGGCAATGTTCAAAATGCCCAGATCCTTCCCGGCCTCTTCTTCATTCGGCAGAACGTCAACATTGAGCGCCTGATCGACGGAACCGTACATGCCGTAGCCGAAGCCACCGATGGCGGAGAAGAGAATCATGCCCAACGCGTTGTGCATGAGCCATGGCAGAGCATAACCGATGGCGAGCAGCACGCTTGCGGCCACAACCGGAATCTTACGGCGACCGATTTTGTCGGAAATCGGACCTGCGGAAAGCGCGGAAATCAGGGAGACAACCATCAGCACCAAGCTCATGGTAGAAATGGTGGCCGCGGAATCTTCAACACTTTGACCAATGTAGTCCTGCAGAATATACAGCTGGTAGTTGAGAATCATGTAGTAGCTGAACAGCAGCAGGGAACGGCCGATAAATGCCAGCCAGAAGTCGCGAGCGCCTTTGGTCGGCGGACGGAAGCTCATGATAATACCCTTGAAATCAACCTTTTCCTTAGGCATATCCTTGCTGGACTTTTCCTTCGGTCAGAAGACCACGGCAAGCACACCGGAAAGACCCATAGCCACACCGGACACGATGAAGCCCGGGAGCTGCAGGGTGATGAACTGCGCACCAACAATCTGACCAAGAGCAGAACCGAACAACGTACCTGCAGAGATAAATGCGGACATGGTGCCGCGCATATCTTCAGGAATACGGTCAGACAGAGATGCGATGACCGGTGCGATCATCATGTTCAGACCAACCATGGAAATGCAGTAGCTGATGCCAATGCTCACACCGTCCGGCAGAATGCCGATGAGGAACAGCGAAATGCCCGCAACAATGCCGCCCGATGCGATCCATGGCGTACGACGTCCGAAGATCGAGCGCGTACGGTCAGACATGTTGCCAACCACGAGGTTGGAAATCAGCGAAGCCAATGCCGTGGCCGAATTCAGCACGCCGAAAATGGCGTCTTTGCTGTCGGGCGCGATATCAGCCAAACGCTGCGGCAGCAGCACTGCAGCAACGATCTGTAACGCCAGCATCCATGCGAACGAGAACACGAAGAACGCTACGCAGAAACGCGTTTTGTCGATTTTGGAAAGCTCGTTGGCATGCTCCGCAGGCCGTACGTCAGTCATGCTTGTCTCCTTATCTTTCTTTTTCAAAGTCAGCCCTCTACGTTTTTTTGCCGAATCTTCAATGATCATGCAAACAACAGGCAAGAGAGGCGTTGTGTTGAAGTCAACTCTCATCGGCTTCGTCAGTTATCTTATATCTTAAAGATATAAGATAACAAATCGGCGTGTCGAACAACGACCTACTTTCAAGCACAGCAATCAACCGCATAACCGCAATATCGAAACCACATGAAAACGCATGTGGACAGCGGCAATAGTATTCTTCAAATCAGTATGGAATCACAGGAAAACACATCAGCAAACAGCATCAAGAGCCGTCCAATCAACCAAAGAAAACGACTCTCCCCAGCGCAGCGACGAAAACAAATCACACAAGAAGCGGTAACCCTAATCACGCAATACGGGTCATACGGCTTCCCAATGCAAGCATTAGCCGATGCAGTTGGCATGACCCTGCCCGGACTCAACCATTACGTCAAAAACCGAGAAGAATTACTCTCATTGGTCATCGAAACGTTCTACGACTCCGAAGAAGGCAATGCCCACACGACATTGGGCGCAGCCATCAGCCACTGCGACCAAACAGATTCAGCAACCAAAGAACGCCGACATCTGCCCGGCACATTGCACGAAACCGTGCGCTTCAACGCCAAACGTCCCGAACTTGTCGCACTGTTCATGCGCCTCGCCATCGAAGCGTCCGATCCAGAACACCCAGCCCACGAGTTCTACCAGAACAGACACAATTCGATTTTGATCGACATGACCAGCGTGGACTGGGAACTACCGGAAGAATACCGCGATCCAGAACGCCTGCATGACCTCATCGTCACCGCGTTCTTTGCCATGGACGGCGTGCAAATCCAGTCGTTAACCAATCCCAACGAATCCATGATGCAACTATGGGAACGCGCAGAACGCATCCTGTTCCCCTCCCCCACATGGGACGGCTACCGCTGAACAGAGCGCAAACAAGCAAAGACACCGCAAACGCAAAAAGGCGTTTGCCTGCGGCGACCGGTAACCGATCACCATAGGCAAACGCCCCGCAACACAACACCGGCTTGCGAAGATGGCAGGAAGAGAAGGGAAACCTGCCATCCGGCATTCAACAAACCGCTGCCACAACCAAGCCGACGCGTTACGCACACATTCGCATCAGCCAGGCAGCTCCCGTCAGTCCAGCACAAACGTGTTGAACGAACGCGGAGCAAGCGTCACCTTGATACCGCGATCGGCATTGCAAGGATCGGCAAATTCAAACGGACGCTCCTCTTCGAGAGCGTTCTGGGCCACCACCACAATGGTGCCATCCGGATTACGGAACGCAATAGCCATCGAATTGAAATGACCCGTAGTGCCAAGCACATGCGCACCCGGCTTAACGAAATGCGAGAAATGACGCATCACATAATATTCCGGATTACGGCGAACCTCATGCGTATCCGCAGTAATGGTGAACAGTGAATTCTGCCACCACCCCCACGTAGAATCCTGATCGTCAAGAATCATATTCCAATAAGTGTAAGCAGTCGCGCCATTACGCAAATAATGGTTGATCAAATGGAAAATATACTCCGCATATTCCCACGTATTATCGCCCATACCGCATTCGGATTCAGACTGAATCAGCTCGATTTCAGGCCAGGATTCATGCGTACGCGCAATACAGTTCTGGCCGGCCCACTGGTAAGCGATGCCCTTGATGTACTTGCGAGCGCCATCGTCGAACAGAATATTGTCGACAAAACGGTTGTAATTATTCAGCTTCATGCCGTAGCCGCCGGTCCACGCCATATCTTCCGGACCATTCAGCGTACCCAGCCAAATATCGGTGTCAAGACCAGCTTCGTCAAAAGCAGGTCCAAGATAATCGCGGATGAACACCTTGAGCGCTTCGGAATCCCACAATGCACTCGGGAACTTCTGATCGGCAAACACCTCATTCTGCACATGCAGCTGATTCACGGTAATGCCATGCTCGGCATAAGCTTGAATGTACTTGACGAAATACTTCGCATATGCCTTAAGATTCTCAGGCGTCTGCACCAAACGACCATAGTTATAAGCCTTCGGACGCTTCATCCATGTCGGCGGGCTCCACGGGCTGGAGAACAGTTGCATGTTCGGCTGCCATTCCTGCGCGCGATGAATATACGGAATCAGCGTCTGCTCATCATGCTCGACGGAGAAATGCTCCATCTCATAATCGCCGTCGGTCTCGTTATAGCTATACCAATGATCGGCGAAATCATTGGCACCGACCGGCGCACGATTGAAGGTGAAGTTCATCTCATCCGGGCTGAACAGTTCCTTGATGATCTGATCACGTTCCTCTTCAGTAACCGTCTGCAGAGGAAGCCAGCCAAGCTCGTTGAAGCAGCCGCCGAAGCCACGCAATGCCTGATATTCATTGCCATCAAGCTGCAGATCGGAAGCGGAAGTGGCATGCGTGGATTCAATTTCGGATGATTTGTCGGCAAGCTTGTTGTCTTGCGTTGTCGCGATCCAAGTAGTCATGGAAAGTCCTTAGTATTGTCGCTGATTCTTTGGATTTATATTTATTCGTTTTTTTGAGTTGTTTTTATTTGATTATTGGGATTTAGTTATCGATATTTAGTTTTTGAGATTGAATTATTGAGATTGAATTATCGGCAACGCAATTTCATTTCAGTAAGCGCAAAAACCGCAGGACGCCGCGATAATCTATTCACGACACGCTCCAGGCCGCTCTAGCCAAGTCTTTACGGTCTTAAACAGATTATCGCGGCATCCTGCTCGTAACGCTATGACGTTACGTTTGCACTGTTATTTAGTTTTGCATTGTTGTTCAGTTTTGGAAAACTTCCTATTACCTCTCTTCCTCTCCTCTTTCGAAATTGAAGGGAGGGGGAAGGGATGGGGTTACTTGACCTTCTTGATGGCCATGATGAAGAAGCAGCCGATGATGGCCAAGGCGATGGCGGTCGGGAAGGCGAAGTTGTAGCCGAGGGACACCACGATGGTGGACATGATGACCGGGCCGCACATCTGACCAAGGGTGGTGCCCATGTTCAGAATGCCCAGATCCTTGCCAGCCTCTTCCTTGTTCGGCAGCACATCAACGAGCAGAGCCTGATCGACCGCGGAGTAGACAGCGTAGCCGAGGCCAGCGATGCCAGCGAACAGGTACATGCCCAGGGTGGACGGGATCAGCCACGGCATGGCGATACCGATAGCGAAGAGCACGGAAGCCACGACAACCGGAGCCTTACGACGGCCGATGAGATCGGAAACCGGGCCGGAGATGAAGGAGCCGACCAGAGACATGACCATCATGAGCATGGCAACGACGGACACGGTGACAGCGGATTCCTTGACGGACTGACCAATGTAGTTCTGGATGATGTAGAGCTGGTAGACGTTGATCATCTGGTAGCTCATGAGCATGCAGAAACGGCCGGCGAAAGCCTTGTAGAAGTCGTGGGCGCCAGCGAACTTCGGCGGACGGAAGGATACGAGGACGTCCTTGAAGGAGCCCTCTTCCTTCGGCAGGAAGTCAGCGGACTGTTCCTTCGGCAGGATGATCACGGCGACGATACCGCCGAGGAACATGAGCACGCCTGCGACAGCGAAGCCGGCAGTCAGGTTTTCGATGAAGAATGCGCCGATCATGGTGCCGATCGGAGTACCGATGGTGGAGCCTGCGCCATAGAAGGCGGACATGGTGCCGCGGATGCCAGACGGCACGCGGTCAGACAGCACGGCGACCAGCGGGGCAATCATGCAGTTGAGGCCGAACATGCAGGCGCAGTAGAAGATGGTGAGCAGCACCGCGTTGTGCGTGGTGCCGGTCAGGAACAGGGTGACGCCACCGAGCACCGCACCGAAAACAATCCACGGAGTACGACGACCGAACCTGGAGCGGGAACGATCGGAGAAGTTGCCGAACATCAGGTTGGCAACTAGGGATGCCACTGCGGTGAACGCATTGACGATGCCAACGAGAGCATCCGGATCGGCGCCTTCGATGGTCTTGTAATGCATCGGCAGAAGCACGGCGGAGACGATGCCGAGACCCGACATCCACAACACGCCGAACAGCAGGAAGCCCGCACCGAAACGGATGGTGTTGACCTTGCTCAGTGGCTTGCCGGTTTCAGGAGACAGCTGCGGATCCTTGTCTGCAGCGGCGATGTTGGCGTTATAACGCACCAAACGCTCCTCTTTGCTTGCGATTGCTTCACTCATGAAACTCTCTCCTTCGATTCATGTTTCAGTAGTGTTTTCTGTGATATTCCTGTTTTCCGATAGGGCTTCTCTGCCCAATCAACTAACTACCACTTGGTAACTAGCTGGTTTTCATCATAGATGCCCTTTCGAAAGAACGCAAGTCAGACGCGAATTTTTCCGACGGCAGCGTTTTTCAAATAGCAATCCACAACGATTCGCCCCATACGGCAACTTCAGTTTTTATTACTTAGTAACTGCTTAGTTAAAGCATATTACAATCTCTTGTATCTATCATTTTCCGGCGTGTCCCAACGTTTCCAACACACTTCCTCTCCCCCTTCTTGTAACTTAGTAAGCACAAGAGAGGAGAACGCATGCGTCGCCGCACCGAAAGCAAAACCAAGAAACGAATGAGCGCAGAAGACCGCAAGAAAGCGATTCTCGAAACCACGGTCTCTTTCATCTCACAATTCGGATTCTGGGGATTTACCATTCGCGACGTGGCACAAGCTCAGAACATCACCGAAGCAGGCCTCCTTTACTACTTCAAATCCAAAGAACAACTCCTTGAAGCGACACTCAAATACGCCGATCGCACTAACCAAATCGCCATTGCAGAGCATCTTGGCGTCGAAGGCGTGACCGGCGAAGTCTTGCAAGACGGCATCGCATACCATTGCGATCTCGGACTCAAGGCCATCTCCACGGGAACCGTGGAAACCAACGCAGGCCGACCCGAAATGGTTCGCCTCTACACCCTGCTCGAAAGCGAGGCCCTAAGCAAAGACCATCCGGTGCACGAGTATTTCGAACAGCGCGAAATCAATCTGCTGAAGGAATACACGTTCGCAGCCAAACGAGATGGCGTCGCCGATCCGGAACGCACCGCACTGCAGGTGCTATCCGCCATGGAAGGCTTGCAATTGCGGTGGCTCAACGGATCTCACGATATCGATTTCGTTGGAGAATGGAAGGCCCTGATCGACCTTCTCATTCCCTAAACGTTCTCTTCTCGAGTTCTCTTATCGCAGATTTCAGTCGGCGATCACCGCAACATTCCAGCGGCCAATCGTCAACGGATCACCCTGCTTAACGGCTGCACCTTCCTTCAGCACGACTTCAGCATTTGCAACCTCATCAATACTGCCGTCGGTGGCGATGACGACCGGAGCGACCACTACTTCACCCTCAATCGGGCTTGCAACAGTAACTTCGTCGGCGGAATAGTTGAGCAAATACGTCACGTTCTCGCCGAGGGCATTCACACCCTGGCGAACCGCGACCTGTCCCGCGAGCGCGATTCCAGCGCCCTCGACGCCGGCATGCTCCACAGCCTCTCGCATAACCGCACGAATGGAATCGGCGTCAAGCAGTGTGGCGACCCACTCGGCATCGCCCTTGCCGAATGCGTGACGGGTGACTGCGGCGTAATCCTTCCAAGCGTAGTGTCCATAGGATGCGAGCACCTCAGTATCGGCGTCGGCGTTCAACAGTTCGATCAGCGACTGAGCATCGGTGGACGCGGTTTCGGCGAGCGCACCTGCGAATTCCACGGAAACGTGGCCGTTTGGGCGGGTGAACTGGTTGTACGTCATGCCGAACACATCGGTGAGGTTGTGCGGCGCGCGGTCGTGCCATACGGTCACCTCGTCGTCGGTCACGAAGGAGCGCATGGTGGAGACGAGGTGTCCGCCGTTTTCAACGAACGCACGCAGGCGATCCGTAGTTTCCTGAGATGCGCAGTAGAGCGCCGGGGTCACGATCATCTCGTATTTGGCGAGACGTTCGGCCGGAGCATCGGACGGCACGAAATCGCATTCCACGTTGAGCTCGAACAGCGCGTCGTAGACATTGCGCACCACGTCGTTGTATTTGAGGGTGCCGCCGAATGGGAAGCCGGCTTCGATGAGGAACCAGTCGAGCGCGGTCAGCGATTCGTTGCTGACCATGATGGCTACCTTGTTGTGCTTCTTCAGGTGGACGAGCCGCTCCCCCACTTCCGGTTTGGCGATCTCGCGACCGAATACGCCGGCTTCGCGGTACGTGGGGTTCGGTTCGAGGTCGTGGCTCAGCAGGCCCTTCCAATATGTTTCAAAGGAATTATGGATGGAGTGCCAGTGCCAGTATTCCACCATGTCGGCGCCGGAGGCGAGGTGGGAGTAGGCCTGCAGGCGCAGCTGGCCGGGGAATGGCACCCAGCCGTGCTGGCCTTGGGCCTCGGTTTCGAGCACCAGGTAGTTCTGGCCGTTCTTGGTGGAGCGGGTCATGTCGCCGCCGAAGGCGATCTCCTTGCCGGTCAGGTCGTCTTCGGTCGGGTGGTAGATGTCCACGCCGGTGATGTCCACCGCGGTCGCGGCCTTGAAGTGGTCGACGGCCGGCTGAACGCCGTAGGAGTATCCGCGCCATTCGAAATCGAAGTTGTGGGTGATGAACTGGTCGTCATGCGCGTATTCGCGCACGATGTCGGCCTGCCACTGCAGGAAGGCGCGCACCTGATCGCGGCGGAACTTGTCGAATTCGCCGCCCAGGGACTCGTTGATGGTGGCGGTCACGTCCGGGAAGTCCTCCCAGGAGTCGATGCGGTTGGACCAGTAGTCGAGGCCGAAGTGGTGGTTGAGCTCGTTCAGATCGCCGTGGAACTTCTCGCGCAGATACTTGACGAACAGACGCTGCATGTCGTTGGACACGGAATCGTAGTACTTGGTTTCATTATCGACCTGGTAGCCGATCACCGCCGGATGGTCGGCAACATGGGAGATCAGCTTGCGGATCACGCGCTCACCGTAGAAACGGTAGGTGGCGTTGACGATGTCCATGATCTGGCGGGCGCCGTACTTGCCTTCGCCGTTCGGGGTGACCGCGAGCACGCTCGGATCGATCTTGACGAGCCAGCTCGGCACCGCGTAGGTTGGAGTGCCGACGATGACATCGATACCAACACGCTGTGCCGCGTCGAGAGCACGATCCACATAGGTGAAGTCGAACGCACCCGGCTGCGGTTCGCAGGTGCTCCATGTGGATTCGGCAATACGGATAACGTTCAGTCCCGCTTCCTTCATCATCCTCATGTCTTCATCGACACGGTCGATGCCTTTCATCATGAGATATTCGTCGTAATATGCGGCACCGAAAAGAATGTGATCTGCCTCGTAACGACCCATGGATCCTCCATCGTCTTCATTGACTTGTTACTGATTGCTACTGTTTCTGCGTCTAAGGCTGTTCTTCTGCGATATCCCTGGGATATATCCTTGGATGCATCCTCGGAACTCTCATATCTAACAACCATTAGATATAAGAAATCTAAATCTTCTAGATTCACTTGTCAAGAACCGCAAAATTTCATGGCGTGTCTTACCTAACAACCATTAGATACAGCGTTTCCCCTTGACCAAAACCAACCAATCACCGCACGCCACACAAAATGCTATCCCAGCAGGCAAATCCATCCAGCCACTGGAGGAACCTTCCCGCAAACATGCCTCCAAAAGTCCAGATCCATCCAGCCACTGGAGGAATCACCCCACCCAAAACCTTCCAAAAGCCCTGATTTTCTTCCAGCGAGTGGAAGAATTGGGACGCGAAAGGCTGTAGAAACACAGCCCGCAAGAGAGCTGCACACGGCTTAGCGGTAGCTGTCCCAGACAGGTGAGGGGAAGATCATCTTTTCGAAGGCAAGCCATTCATCGTAGAAATCGATGGGAGGCTTACGCATCCAACGCAGTTGAATGCCGTCCATCGCTTCCAAGCTTTGACGCACCATCGCACGCATATTCTCCCAACCGCCGATTTCAGGCGGCAATTTCCATGTGTACTGGGAATAGTGTTCCCACACGTATTTCGGTCGATTCTCGAAATAGTCGTGCAACGGATGATCCTCACTGAACGACTCAGTTTCTAACACCATGTATAGCTGCAGCAAGCTGCGTCGGCTCGCATTGTAGCGAACCAAGAATCGCAAGTACGCGGGAAACAGCATGCCTTCCGGATCACTGCCGGGTAGTCCCGACGCAGCGAAATCAGCCGGAGTGCCCTCCTGATCGTAATTGTCGGTGACCAGCAGCGACAGCAACCGTTCCTTGTTGCCGATGTAATGCAGCAATCCAGGCTGGCTCATGCCAATCGCATCAGCAATATCTTTCAACGATGTACCGTAATACCCCTTTTCCCCGATAAGACGGCTCGCCGCAGCGACGATTTCCCGCTTACGCTCCTCAGGTGTTTTACGAACACGTTTCTTCCCCTCATTAGCCATATGGACAGTGTACTATCTACTACCCATTAGACAGGCGGAAATCATATCAAACCACAACATTCCCACTCGCCACATAAAAACGGGCCGACCTTCAACAGACCAGCCCTGAATTACATTCAAAACCACTTCGAGATCACATTCAGTCAGCCTCGGCCAACCAAAAATATTCGAAAAACAGTTTTACTTCTGGAACACGTCAGGATGCTTCGGATCGCCAGGTTCGTCGGCAAGCACACCTTCGAGTCCTAAGAATTCCTGCCAGAATTCCAGAGAATTGCCATACGGAGCGGCCTGATGTCCACGAGCCTGCAGGTTCGCCTTCGCCTCAAGCACGTCTTCCTCGCGAATGCCGTCGAAATACGATTCGAGACGCTCACGGTTCGTCGGATCATAGAACAGCGATCCGATGATTTCCGTCAGTCGTTCCGCACGCGCTATCGGCAGTGAATCCCAGTGACGGAATTCAATGAAGTTCTTCAGACGGACATCGTTGAAATGCGTGGAAATCACATGATTGATTTCGTATGCGTTGAGTTCTCGATCAGGATACACGTCGTTCGCATTCTCATAGAATGCAGGATGATGCAAATCAGTTCCAGGAGTTTCCAACGCTTCCGGAGTGTGCGTCAGATCAGCGAACATCATCGGCGTGCTCAACACGTCAACCGCATAATCTTCCCAACCGAAGCGAGGATCAAACAATCCCGGAATAACGTTCGTGCGCTGCAAATCCAAATAATCCCACATGCGTTGACGCAGCAACGGATACGGATTCTCCCCGCCTTCGAAATACGGGGTGTTACGGAAGAACCATGCAAGAATCGGACCGATCACCGTGCCCAAACGCAGTTTGGAAATCGCATCCTCTTCCGAAACATAGTCGATGCTGACCTGCGTCGAAGCGGAGCAACGCATCATGCACGGACCAAACTGGCCGACACGACCCAAATACGCGGTCATCGCCTTGTAACGGTCCTTCGGATTGACGGGAATGTCGGCATAGCCGGACTTCGGCTGGTATCCGTAATTAACCAAGCGGAAGCCAAGCTCGTCAAGCACCGGATCGACTTCGCGGCGGAACGCTCCGTAAATCGTGCGCAGATCCTCCGGCTTGTGCAGAATACCCAGCGAACATTCCAGCTGGCCACCCGGCTCAAGCGACACGGAAATACCTTCGCGCCCAAGGCCAACAAGCCTGCCGTTCTCCCAGTATTCCTTGCTTTCGTCGTAATACGGGCGAATGCGGTTCAGCAACGCCTCGATGCCGTTCTCCTCGTAATAGTTCACGGCGGTATCATCGCTGTTATGCACCGGCAGATGCTCGATTTCCACGCCGAAACCGCCGGTTCCGCGCTCTTGGCAGCCTGATTCGAAGAATTTGACCAGACTTTCCACATGCTTCGGATTCGGCTCAGTAAGCAGGTGTGCGTAAGAAATTCGTGGTGCTGTCATGTTGGCAATCCTACCGAAACTCATTGATGAGCACGGCGCGATTGCTATACGAAAAACTGATAGCCAACTCTTGCGTATCCCGAATCGAGTACACATTTTCAATTACAACAGACATGCTCTGCAAGACCGACCAATAATAATTAACAGCTGTCAATAAAGTCAGAAGCAATTACCACTATTTGGAGAATTGTTTGTATATATCAATAAAAATACCGACGCTGAAGATGTTGTCCGCGCCGGTATTTTGGTCAATTCCAGTCAGTGCTTATTGATTTATCTGTCTATGATCAGGCGACTTTTTTGCTTTGCGTCGTCTCACCCTGTTGCGCGGCCTTGTGAGCCTTCTTGGCGGCTGCGATCATCAGTTTGATGCGGTTGAGCTGGTTCGCTTCGGATGCTCCCGGATCGTAATCGATGGACACGATGTTGGCTTCCGGATGCAGTCGGCGGATCTTGCCGAACATGCCTCGGCCGGTCACGTGGTTCGGCAGGCAGGCGAACGGCTGCGCACAAATCACGTTCGGACAGCCGGATTCGATGAGCTCAAGGATTTCCGCAGTCAGCAGCCAGCCTTCACCAGCCTGCACACCCACGGAAGTGACCTCGTCGGCCTTCTTCACGAGTTCCGGCATCGGCAGGTCCTGGGAGAACTTGCCGTGTGCTAAATCGATCGCCTTGTGCACAGGAGCGTTGTACATGTCAAGCGCCTTGCGCATCAGCGCGTAGCCAAGCTTGTTGCCGCCCATGCCGAGGTAATGCTCGTTCCAGTCGGAAATGTATGGGCGGGTGGTCATGAATTCCATGATGCCCGGCACCACAGCCTCGCAATTCTGCGATTCAATCACGTCGACCACATGGTTGTTGGCGTCCGGCTGGTACTTGACGAGGATTTCGCCCACCACACCGACGCGCACCTTGCGCGGCTCGTCCTTCAACGGCAGCGCGTCGAAGGATTTCACAATCTCCTTAACGAGCGTCTGATACGGCAGATACCCCTTGCCGATGAACTTGCGTGCCGTCTTGGAATGGCCGTGGTGTTCGAGCGTTTCACGCACGATGGTGTCCCACGTGTGGTACAGCTGATTCGCACTGCCTGGCGTCACCTCGTACGGGCGTACGCGATACAGGCATTTCATCAGCAGATCACCGATAATCAGCGCCTTGATGACACGATGCAACAATGCCGGAGTGGCGGTGAAGCCCGGATTGTCTTCGATGCCCTGCGTGGAAATGGCGATCACTGGAATCTGCGGATAGCCAGCATCGACCAATGCCTTGCGGATCAGGCCGAAATAGTTTGTGGCTCGGCACATGCCGCCGGTCTGTGTGATGGCGAGCGCGGTGTGTTCCGGATCGTATTTGCCGTCCAAAATCGCGTCCACGAGCTGACCGATAACCATGATGGCCGGGTAGCAGGCGTCGTTGTTGACGTATTTCAGACCGGTTTCCACGTTTTCGCGGCTGGCGTGTTCGAGAATGTCGAACTTGTAACCGCCGGAACGGATCACGGATTCCACCAAGGAGAAGTGGATCGGGCTCATCTGCGGAGCCACGATGGTGTAGTCCTTCATGTCTTTGCCGAATGGCACGCGGTTGGCGTACTTCGACATGGTGGCGGAATTGTGCGCGGATTTCTTCGCTTCGCCGATGCCGTTTTCCGCGGCACGCCTGGATGCGGCTTTGACGGCTTCGGTAAGCTTCGGATTGGCTTTCATCACGGTGTCAAGCATGACTTGACGTCCCGGAGTCGGCGCCTCAGAACCGGTCTTGCGGAATTCGCCCTGCTTGTTAGGCGCACTGTCTTGTTTGTTGGGCATGACTGCGGCGATTCCGCGCTGCTTGTTGCGTTCGCGTTCTTCGACGGCTGCCTTGAGCGAGCGCAGTCGGATTTTTGCCGCTCCCAAGTTGGAGACTTCGTCGATCTTCAGCATGGTGTACACGTCGGCCTTGTCGGCGAGGATTTCGCCTACCTGGTCGGTGGTGATGGCGTCGAGACCGCAGCCGAAGGAGTTGAGCTGTACGAGTTCAAGTCCCGGATAGGAGGCCACGAAGTTTGCCGCCGAGTACAGGCGTGCGTGGTAGGCCCACTGATTGGTGACTCGCAACGGCATTTTGGTGACCTTGCGGTCTTCCACATGACGGAAGCCGTCCGCGTTCTTCTTGCGCGGATCGTCTTCGTCCGCGGCGAGGAAATCACTCAGGTTGAGCTTCTCCCCCGGCTGCAGTTCGCAGATCGAATCTTCAGACAATACCACCATGCCGAGCGAGCAGATGGTTTCCGGAATGCCATGGTTGACTTCCGGATCGATATGGTACGGGCGGCCTGCGAGCACGATGCCTCGGCAGTCGTGTTCCTTCATGTAGGCGAGTGCCTTGAGGCCTTCCATCTGCACATCGTGCTTGAAGACTTCGTTTTCGGCATAGGCCGCTTTGACTGCGGTTTCGGCTTCTTCACGGGTCACGTTGGCCCAAGCGAATTCTTCGACGATACGGTCGACCATGAGTTCATGGTTGGCCATGTTGAAGTATGGGCGCATGTAACGGATGCCCTCTTCGCGCAGTTCCGGCATGTTTGCGCCGATGACCACGGGATAGTTGGCTACTACCGGGCAGTTGTAGTGGTTGTCGGTGTTGGGTACCAGGTTCTCTTCGTAGCTGACGCACGGATAGAAGATGGTTTTCACACCCTTGCTCAGCAGCCATTTGATGTGTCCGTGCACAAGTTTGGCCGGATAGCAGATGTTTTCGGATGCGATGGATTCGATGCCTGTTTCGAACAGTTCATGCGAGCTTCGTCCGGAAATCATCACTTTGAAGCCCAGCGAGGTGAGCAGTGTGAACCAGAACGGATAGTTTTCGTACATGTTGAGTACGCGCGGAATGCCGATTTCGCCGCGGGTTGCGTTTTTGTCGGTGAGTCTGCGGTAGGCGAAGCAACGCTTGTACTTGTAATCGTAGAGGTTCGGGCGATCGGAACGCTTCTTTTTCGCGTCTCCGCCTCGTTCGCAGCGGTTGCCGGTCACGTAGCGGGATCCGTCTTGGAAGGTGGTGATGGTGAGCTTGCAGTGGTTTTGGCACAGTTTGCACACGTCTCGTTCGGAGGTCATCGACAGGTTGTCGAGTTCTTCGCCGCTCAAAATGTTCGATGCGGTGTGGCGTACGCCTGCGATCACCGCCTCTTTGGTGTCGGTGGTATCGACGTCTTCGTCTTCCGCTTCGTCGGCATAGTGCATGCGTGCGGTCAGTGCGGCACCGTATGCGCCCATGAGTCCTGCGATGTTCGGTCGGGTCACTTCACGTTCTGTGAGCAGTTCGAATGCGCGAAGCACGGCGTCGTTGAGGAACGTGCCGCCCTGCACTACCACGGTGTCGCCAAGTTCGCCGGAATCACGCAGCTTGATTACCTTGTAGAGGGCGTTGCGCACTACGGAATAGCACAGGCCTGCGGCGATGTCTTCGATGGACGCGCCTTCCTTTTGCGCCTGCTTCACGGACGAGTTCATGAACACGGTGCATCGGGAGCCCAAATCGACCGGATGGGTGGAGTTGAGCGCCGCTTGGGTGAATTCCTGAATGGTCAGACCCATGGAAATGGCGAACGTTTGCAGGAACGATCCGCAGCCGGACGAGCATGCTTCGTTCACTGCGATGGAGTCGATCACGCCATCGTTGATGGCGAGATATTTCATGTCTTGGCCGCCGATATCGATGACGGCGGTAACGCCCGGGCTGACCATTTCGGCACCGCGATAGTGAGCCATGGTTTCCACTACGCCTTCGTCGAGGTGCAGGCCGGTGGTGATGAGGCCTTCGCCGTAGCCGGTCGCACAGGATCGTGCGATCCATGCGCCTTCAGGTAGTTCGGCTTGGATTTTTTTAACGATTTGTACGGCTGCCGTCAGAGGGCTGCCTTCGTTGGTCGCATAAGAGGACCATACGATTTCTCGATCGTCGTTCACCAATGTCGCTTTGATGGTGGTGGAACCGGCGTCTATGCCCAGGAAGTGCGGTCCTTGGGCTCCTTCGAGCGTGCCTTGATGGATATGCTCGCGATGATGTCGTTCGTTGAATGCGGTGCGATCCGCTTCGGTAGCGAACAGCGGAGGCATGGTCGGAGTGTTGGACGGCAGGTTTTCCAGTTCGTCCAGTCGTGCCAGAAGGTCGGCGCAGGTTCGTGCTTCGTAATGCTTAGTCAAGGTCGTCACCATCCTGATCGGCCTGCAATGCGGCACCGTATGCCACATACAGGTGAGCGTCGGTCGGAACAATGAATTCGTCCACTTTGCCGTCGAGCGCCCGCTTGAACGCGGCTCTCAGTTCGGACATGAAGAACAACGGACCACCCAGGAAGATCACGGTTCCGTGAATCGGGCGTCCGGAGGCAAGGCCTGCAATGGTCTGCGTGGCCACTGCGGTGAAGATCGATGCAGCCAGATCCGGCTTGGCCGCACCATCGTTGATAAGCGGCTGCAAATCGGTTTTGGCGAACACGCCGCAACGTGATGCGATCGGATATAGGGTTTCGTATTGCGTGGCCATTTCGTTCAGGCCAGCGGCGTCGGTGTCGAGCAGTGTTGCCATCTGGTCGATGAATGCGCCGGTACCGCCTGCGCAGGAACCGTTCATACGCTGTTCCGGAGTCGGCTTGAGATACGTGATTTTCGCATCCTCGCCACCAAGCTCGATGATCACGTCAGCCTGCGGATATTCCTTGTCGATGGCTTCGGTTTCGGCGATGACTTCCTGAACGAAGGGCACGTCGAGGCTGTCTGCGAGGGCAAGACCGCCTGAACCGGTGATGGCCAGGCGAATCGGCTCGTCGCCTCGGCCAAGCTTTTCCAGCTCCTGGTGGATGTCGGCCAATAGTCCGGCCACGGTGGCGCGCACGTTCGCGTGGTGACGCCGATAATCGGAGAACAGCGCGTCCGCGAGCGCGTCGGACTGATCGAGCACCACCGCCTTCACAGTAGTGGAACCGATATCAAGACCTACACGCAACGGCTTTGTGCCGTGCGTTTCGGTCACGGCTTCTGCTGCTTCAACCATGTCTCAACCTCTATCGTTCTATCCGCCGGGCTGCATTCCATGGCAGGCATGGAAGCCCCTACCCCGGGTTATCCAATCATGTAATCGTAGTCTGTGCCCACGCCTAAGTGCTTTGTAAATGCTCGCAATCAGCATAAAATGCACGACACAGCGCACAAATTAGACAACTAATCCAGTCAACGTGCCTAATTATGTATCTGGACGCTCGACGAATGTCGAGATCGCAAACCCTTCCAAGCATTTCCATGTCAGGATGCGCTGCCTTCCCCTGCAGAACGGTCTTTGCCGTATATTTCGGGAATGAATCGTGTTTGATCATGTAATTTCGGCCAAATCACCACTTGTCCGCTTTCCAGTGATTTCGGTACGTCGATGATGCGTTGGTTGCTGCTTCCGCGGAATTGCAGCAGGGAATCATGTAATTCTTTGATATAACGGCCATCCACGAGAATGTCGATCAGTTCGAGCAGCTCGCGCTTGTCGGGGCTTTCGCCTTCGCGCATGAGCTCTTCCCACGTGTAGCCGGTCCAGCACCAAATATCTTTGGTATTACCGAACCGTTCGCGTATTTTGCGCGCAAGGGGCAACAGCACGCCCGTGTTGAGCAATGGTTCGCCTCCGAGGAAGGTGATGCCTTGCACATACGATTGGCTTAAGTCATCCATGATTTGCGCTTCGAGCTTGTCGTTGTATTCGTGGCCGGCTTGGAAATCCCAGATTGACGTGTTGTAGCATTCCTCGCAATGGAACGGGCAGCCGGACACGTACAGCGAGCATCGGATGCCTTCTCCATCGGTCATGAGGAACCGTTTGTAGTCGGCGATCATATTGCGGCTCATGCGGTTGGTCCATTGCCCTGCTTTGGGATTGTTGGAACGAGTTGTGGGGATGAAAGGTCCGCGATTGGTTTCGTCCGCCGCAAAGTCACGACGTTGAATTGCTGGATTCGCGCTGCTGATCATACGTTGTCCCTTCACGTTTTGCCGTTACGTCGCGTTTTTGCGATTGCTGCTTGCCTCATGATTGTCACAGAATGAAAGAGGGTGGAAACCCACCCTCTTTCATATTTCGTTTATGTTTGCTACCGACGCGGCCCTTACTTGGCTTCCTCGAACCATTCACGTTCGGAACCGTCACTCAAGGTGACATGACCGGTTTCGCCGCTCATATGCTTGACGCGGTGCGCGATCTCCTCGTGACGTCCATGCACCATCGGGCGCTGCACCGGGTTGCCCAAGTAGCCGCAGGTGCGCTTGGTCACGTTGCAGTGGTCCGGGTCGGAGTTGCCGCACTCCGGGCACTTGAAACCTTCCTCAGTGGGCTCGAAGTCGCCTTGGAATCCGCAATCGTAGCAGCGGTCGATCGGCGTGTTCGTGCCCAGGTAGCCGATGCCGATGTTGTAGGCGTAATCCCACACCGCTTCGAGTGCCTTGGGGTTGGACTGCAGGCACGGGAACTCGCAGTAGTTGATGAAGCCGCCGGACGCGTAGTACGGGAAGTCCTTCTCGTAGTTGAGCTTTTCCATTGGGGTCGGCTGCAGCCAGACCGGGTAGTGGAAGGAGTTGGTGTAGAAGTCGTGGTCGGTCACGCCTTCCACTTCGCCGAACTTCTCGTGGTCCATACGGTTGAAGCGGTCGGTGAGGGATTCGGCCGGCGTGGAGTACACGGAATAGTGGTAGCCTTCCGCGTCGCTCCATTCCTTGCACAGCTCGTTCATGCGCTTGACGATGGACAGTGCGAATTCCTTGCCTTGCGGATCCCAGCCGTGATCGCGCATCCAGTTCTTGCCGTAGAACACGCTGGTCGCCTCATACAGGCCAATGTAGCCCAGGGAAACGGTGGCACGTTCGTTGCGGAACAGCTGGTCGACGCTGTCGTTGGCGCCGAGTCGACCGAAAGCTCCGAAACGGAACAGGGTCGGCGCATTGACCGGCGCGGCCTGCTTGCAACGCATGATACGGAATTGCAATGCCTGATGAGCCACGGCCATACGCTCGTCGAAGATCTTCCAGAAGCGATCCTTGTCGCCGTGGGATTCCAGTGCGATGCGCGGAACGTTCACGGTGACGACGCCAAGGTTCATGCGTCCGTCTTCCACATCCTTGCCGGTCGCCGGATCAATCCAACCCTGCAAGAAGGAACGGCAGCCCATCGGGGCTTTGAAGGAGCCGGTGATCTTCACGATGTTCTCGTAGAAGATCACGTCCGGATACATGCGCTTGGTGGCGCATTCGAGGGCGAGCTGCTTCAAATCGTAGTTCGGATCGCCCGGATCGGCGTTCACACCATGCTTGATGGTGAACACGAGCTTCGGGAAAATGGCGGTGTGATGTTCGGAACCGAGGCCGCGGATACGGTTCAGGAAGATGGCACGCTGAATTTCGCGGGCGAACCAGTCGGTACCCAAACCGAAGCCAACGGTCACGAACGGGGTCTGGCCGTTCGACACACGATTGGAGTTGATCTGGTATTCCATGGTCTGCATGGCGTCGTAGATGGCCTTGCGGGTCTGAATTTTCGCCCACACCTCACGCAACTGCTGCAAACGGCTGGCATCCTTGTTGAACGGCTCGTCCATCGGCAGGGCCGGACGGTCCTTTTCGAAATGCAGACGCTTCGGTTCGACATCCTTGGCCAAGCGCACCTGACGTTCGGCGATTTCGATCGGCAGGTCGTCAGGCATGATCTCATGGGCCTGCTCAAGGAACTTGTCGTAATCCTTGCGCGCGTATTCGACGAAGTGCTCATCGGCACGGTTGGCGGTCTGGCCACCATACTGGCTGGATGCCACGTCCTTCATGATCTGGGTGATCTGCGTGGCGGCGATGGAAATGCTGTTCGGCGATCCCATCGGCGCGTTGCCGAGAGTGAAACCGTTGGCGAGCATATCCCAGTAGTTCGGCAGCGAGCAGTTGGATTGTGCGGTGAACGGCGAGTAGTCGGCGTCGTGGAAGTGGATGTCACCCTTCATATGGGCGTTGGAGACCGCATCCGGCAGCATGGAGAAGGCGGACGCCTTGGACACCGCGCCCGCCAGCAGATCGCGCTGGGTGGAGTAGACGTTGGAATCCTTGTTGGCGTTCTCGCGCACCAGAGCCTCGTCACGGTTCACCAGACGCTTGACGGCTTCGTTGATGTCGGTGGCCTTGGCACGTTCGATGTCTTTGTTCAGACGGTAGTTGGTGTACGTGCGCGCCACATCGTACAGGTGGTCTTCGATCAGACCGTGCTCAACGAGATTCTGGATGTCTTCGATCTTGGCGGGACCGTTGTAACGATCCTTGATTTCGGCTTCGACCTGATTGGCGATATCACGGATTAGCTGTTCCTCCTGCGGCCCGATCTTCTTATCAAGGTCGGCGAAGGCTGACTTCACCGCGCTGATGATGTTGATCGGATCGAAGTCAACCACACGACCGTCGCGCTTCTCGACGAGCACCTTACCGGTTCCCGTTTTAACGGTTGCGGAGATGGCATTCAGAGCCTGCGTTTCCATTCATCATCCTTTCCGGGTCGGACCCCATCCGACCAGGTTTTCATGCTTCGTTATGCATGCCAGATTGTTGCTACGTCCATGACTGTACGCCATAGCCAGCACTAAATGTAGTAGCGGCACGCCGGCAGTAAAACTATATATTCCATTTTTCGGCTTGATTCCGCCATTCCTTAACTTGTGTGACAAAGGTAACGATTTCGCCACGGAGTGTCGCCCGAGTGTCGATTTGACGCACTCACCGAAGAGGGACTATACAAGGCGGGGTACCCTCACGGAATTCGAACATGTGTTTCATTTGTCCGCAAGATGATGGAATCTTGAACTATGACTTGGAACCAGGATTACACACCCCCGGCAGCGCAGCCGAACAGCAAACCGCTGCCACGACTGGCCGGCGAAACCACTGCTGACAACCCCTGGCCGGTAAGTCTGCTCAGCGAGAAATTCCATATGGCCGTCGAACGGTGGCCATCGGTTTGGGTGGCCGGGCAGATCACGCAGATCAACACCAGACGTCAGGGCAGCGCCTATATCACTCTGCGCGATGATTATCAGGATATTGCGTTGGAAGTCAACGGTTTCGGGCAGTTCGCCGCAGCCGCCACGCCTTTTGTGCAGGGCGACCGCGTCATCATCCATGGCAAACCGAATCTGTGGATGAAACGCACGTCACTGTCTTTACGTGGCGACGCCATTATCGCGGCCGGCGCGGGTGGCAGTCTGAAGGCCATGATCGACGAATTACGCAAGAAGCTGAAAGGTGAAGGCCTGTTCGACGCTGACCGCAAGCAGCCTCTGCCCGAGTTTCCGCATTGCATTGGTCTGATTTGCGCGCCGCAGGCTCGCGCCGAAGGCGATGTCATCACCAACGTGAGATTGCGTTGGCCTGTTGTCGATTTCAAAGTGACGCATGTGCATGTGCAGGGTGAGCAGTGCCCTTCCGACGTGATCAAGGCGATCGCGCAGATGGATGCCGATCCTGATGTCGACGTGATCATCGTGGCCCGTGGCGGCGGCGCTTTCGAAGATCTGATCGGGTTCTCCGACGAAGGCGTGGTACGTGCCGCGGCAGCCGCCCATACGCCGCTGATTTCCGCGATCGGCCATGAGGATGATTGGACGCTGCTTGATCTGGTTGCCGATCTGCGCGCATCCACGCCAACGGACGCGGCGAAGAAAGTCGTGCCGGACGTGCGCGAGCAGATGCAACTGATCAACGTGAACATCGAACGCATGCGCATACGCATCGACGCCACCGTCAACAATGAAACAAGACTGATTGAAGGCTATGCGAACCGTCCAAGCCTCACACAGCCGCTCACCATGCTGGAACCACATCAGCGTCTCATCGATGATGCAAGAACCCGCATGAGAATCGGCCTGACACGTATTCTTGACGACGCAAGCCTCACCATCGAAAAAGCGCACGCCTCACTGACCGCGCTTAGCCCGCAATCCACCCTTAACCGAGGCTATGCGGTAGTGCAGGGAGCGGACGGCCATGTAATCGACGATGCGAACGCCGTGAACACCGGCGACCAACTCACCATGACATTGAAGCACGGCGTGATCGTGTCCGAAGTCACCACCGTAACGAAGGAGTAGCAATGACCAACGAAACCACCCCCGCATCCAGCCTGACCGACAAGGAACGCGAAGCCATCGCACAAATGCCTTACGAAGAGGCTCGAGATCAGCTCATTCAGGCCGTGCAGGCACTTGAGGCCGGCGGACTCAACCTTGACCAGTCCATGCGCCAGTGGGAGCTTGGCGAAGCCCTCGCCAAGCGCGCTCAAAGTCTGCTCGGCGAAGTGCGTGCCAAGCTTGACGCAGCACAGGCGGAACAGGCCACTGCGGCCAATACCGCTGGCACGCAAGACAATCTGGCCTGAAAATCTCAAAAACCGCCAATATATCGTTTCTACATGACTGTGCGCCACGTACTTCATGCAGCGTACAGTCATGCATAAATTTCGAATTTCTTCATTTCGATACCACACTCGTCCGGAATGTGTGTAGAATGAAGATTCGTTGCCTCAGTAGCTCAGTGGATAGAGCACTTCTCTCCTAAAGAAGGTGTCGTAGGTTCGATTCCTATCTGGGGCACTTTTTATGCGGATACGCAGCCGATATGCAGTTGCGCCGACACTCTTCTCACACATCGAATTGCACGGTTGCCAGCAACGCCTTGTGATCGCTTCCATCGATTTTCAACGATTTGGCCCGACCTGCCAACATGCCGGAATCCAATACGATATGGTCAATGCCCGCAAACGTCGGTACATAATCGATATTCGCAGGCCACGTGAATACCAATCCCCCGGCCGCTTGTTTGGCCGCATCCGTGAACCGTGTTCCCAAGAAATTACGGAACGGCGTATGGTCGTCGGTCGCGTTGAAATCGCCCATGAACACGTACCTACGAGACGTATCGTACCGGAGTCGACCAAGCTCATCCAGTGAACGCTTCCACTGCTGCCAATATCCATCGGTCGGAGACGTGGTATGCACCGAAACGAAACGGATCTGCGTCCGACCATCATTGAATGCAACCGTGGCTCCTGGCATGAACGACGCGCTCGAATCAACATCATCATCAGCCGGATCAACAAGCGGACTCGCCGACCACAAACCATTGCCATACACGCCGTCTGAGCTTGCCACCTGCGCATACGGCAGCAAATCGCCAATACCAGCCTTGTTCAACTCGTCCACGAAAGCATCGGTCGTTTCCTGCAATGCCAGCACTTCCACACGCTCGCTACGCACCACATCGACAATTTCCTGCGCGTCGGCACGACCCTTAAACACATTGCATGTCATCAAACGAGCATAATCATCCTGCGTATTGGCGGACGCTCCCGAAACCGCTGCGATCGCGGCACGCGGAAGCTTCGTCTCATTGTAGAAAAACGGATACTGCCACCATACTTGCAACGCGATCGCCGCAATCGCCAGCAATACCGACATTGTTCGTTTCGAGACAATGCCGCAAATCAGCGCAATCACCGCAAGAATCGCAAACCAAGGCACCAACGAAACGATAATGGGAACATACGGCCACGCCTGAATCTCAGCAGGCAGTATGTGCGAAACAGTGCCCAGCAAAGCTGCAATCGACAGAATGCCAGCCAGAAAACCGCATATGATATTGCGCACGCGATGCGACTTAGTTTTCTTCAACGTGCGAATAGGCTTAACAGCCTTCGCCTGCGCCGTACGCGGTTTCGTAGGCGTACCAGACCGTGCCATACATCCTCCAACATGGGCATTGCGTTCAAACAGTCGTCAAGGCCAAGCCCATGGACGAACGTCATCGATAATAATGCGTTTTACGGTAGCACCATGCCCATGAGCGCTCTCTCGTAACAGCATTTCCAAATCCGACGGCATTGCAAACCTATCAGCACATGTTCACCGGCATCACCACCATTGCCGTACAGCAAGAATACCCGTTGCAATCTAGTTTGTTCTAGTTCGCATGACCTCGTCGCCAAGACCAGCTCCAAATCTCACACGGCTCACACCGCCGCTTGGTTCGCGTTCCACGGGGGTCTGCATTGTCCGGCCTTGGCCGGCCCGTCTCACGTCCCATCCACGAGCGTTTAACGTCTCCTGGGCACCCCGGCTAGGCTACGGCCAGACACACATTTTGGGCTATAACCCTATAAACCGACTTGCTTGCGCGAATCGCGTAATAAAAAAATCCCGAGGAGCGATGCTCGACTCGGGATTTAAAAAAAGTTTAAGTGCGGCGACGTGCTACTCTCCCACACCCTCTCGAGTGCAGTACCATCGCCGTGCTAGGCCTTAGCTTCCGGGTTCGGAATGGGACCGGGCGTCTCACCTAGGCTCTGATCACCGCAAGATGAAATAATACGCACACATGCCTCAATCACCAAATCACGGCGTGTCGCAGATTGCAATCGTCTATCACAGCCGCACGGCATGGCGAACAGAGCGCGCTTGCGCCGATACGCCATCCCACTTGCGTCGCGGATGTCGGATCGGTGGTGGCGGCACGTGTGCAGTCGGCGCCGTTGGCCGCACAGGAGGTGAATTTGGGTGCTCCCCGATCGTCGACCGGATCGCCACAACCGGCTTTGACCAAAGAGGCGACTTGCACACTGGAGGTGACGGGCTTGACGAACGATCCGCCGATACCGGTTCCCGCGATGGCCGAAAAAATGCATTCTTTTGCTCAATATATGGAGACATCATCCACGCGCAGTTTTATAGATTCCCGCCAGTCACATACCGACGCGCCGTTATCAAAATTTGCGGCTCTTGCGACTACTGTTGCCCCAATAACCGATATGAAAGCACGAAAGAAGGCCAGCAATGACGATCGCCTCCTGCGGTTCCGTTTCCGCACTCACATTGGGTCTGCCGAACTCCTCTGCGGTTCCCGCAGAAAAGGCAACGTTGCCGAAAGGCCTGTTCGTGGCGAGAATACCGGTTTCAGCCAAAACAAAACAACGATTGGCGAACGACATCGAGACGATCACCATGTTGTCTCTGCTGCGGCCAAGCAATACACGGCTTGCCGTCGGAACACGCATTCCGGAAGTACTGGCAATCGGATTGCGCCTGCATGCCAAGAACGCCGCCATACCGACGGATATCGTCGAGCTGATTGCCATGCAACGCAAGTCGGGAATCGTGTTCGTATGCGTGCGCGACGCCGACTTCGAAGGTACGAAGCGGCAGGAGTGCGCGTTCGCCGTGAGACGCGCGCTGCCGGGACGCGCCGGTCACACACCTACATTCAAAGTGTTCGTCTCAGATTGGAAACCGGCCGGCGAAGCGATGCTGGACATCGGCGATCCTGCGGTCGATTCCATCGACGCGCTGTGGGAGTCGTTATGCTCGCAGGTGACGCTCGGCAGCGCCTCTCCCACGGCACTGGACGCGCGCATGACACGGCGTATGCAGGCCGCACAGCTTACCGAGCAGATCGATAAGCTCACGCGCGATCACCAACGGGCAAAGAATCCCGAACAGCGCAACGAAATCTTCACCAAGCTGCACAAGGCGAAGAACCAGTTGGAGGAACTGAGGAAGCTGGAAGCCTAGGAACCGCTAGAAACCAAGGCTCGTGCGGCCAAACTGGTCGAGCCAGCGCAGAATAGCCCCTTCCCGCAACGCCCATGGGCAGATTTCCACTTCCTTGACGTCAAGCGCCTTCATGATCTCGTCGATCACCAAGCCGCCACCGACGATCTGATACGTGCGCTCCGGCGTGACGCCCGGCAATGCGGTACGCTGGTCCGGCGAGATGGCCGCAAGACGGGGAAGCCAATCCTCAAGCTGGTCAATCGTCATGATCGAAGTGTCCACGCGGCCGGGCTGACGCACCACGGCACCGGCGAGACGAGCCAGGGAACGAATGGTCTTCGATGTGCCGACGGCATGCATCGGGTGCTTCGATTTCGGGAACGCCTTGACCATCGGCTCAAGAATCTTACGGATGTTCCTGCGCGCGTCTTCCAAATCCCTATCATTCGCAATACCGTTTTCCGGTAGGAATTCACGGGTCACACGACCGGCACCTGCCGGCACGGACAGCGCTACTGTGGGATCCTCATCCGAACCCATAGCCACCTCGAGAGAGCCACCACCGATATCGATGACCAGCAGCCGACCGGCATCCCAACCATACCAGCGGCGAGCTGCAAGGAAGGTGAGTCTGGCCTCATCCACACCGGACAGCACCGTGACCGGCTGGCCGACGACGTTTTCGATTCGTTTGAGGATCCTGCTGCCATTCGGAGCCTCACGCAATGCGGATGTGGCCAGCACGAGCAGTTGGGTAATCTCATATTCTTTGACCAGCCCCATGGCCTTTTCCACAGCTGCGACCACAGCTTCGACTCCGGCCTTTTTGATTGTGCCATCGGCCTTGAGATATTGCATCAAGCGAACAGTGCTTTTCGTGCTGGCCTCAGGTTCCGGACGGGCGCCAGGCGCCGCATCGACGATGAGCATGTGAACGGTATTGGAGCCAATGTCAAGCACGCCAAGACGAGTGACATGCGAATGTAAACTAACCATGCTTTCAAGCATAGTGACATCGCACTCCCCCTTTCACCTGACATTACATTGACAACCTTTGCAAATATTCGAGTGGCCATCCTATTCACCTAGGATGGCCACGCAACATTCACAGCGCCGACAACGATTGCAAAGCGCTCACAAACATCATCCGTGCAGTTCGGCTACGAAATCTCCGATTCGCCTCAGACCCTCACGAAGCGCCTCACGGGAGGCCGCATACGAAAGCCGCACATGGGTGTCGGCAGTGGCCTCGCCGAAATCACGGCCCGGCGTCAACGCCACGTGCGCTTCCTTTAACGCACGTTCGCAGAACGTCCACGCGTCAAGACCGGTGCCGGAAATGTTGAAGTACGCATAGAACGCGCCATTCGGCTCAACCTCCAGCGGCAGACCGATCTCAGCCAATCCGTCGACCACAATGCGACGACGCTCCAGCAACTCCTGACGGCGTTCCTCGCACACGGCCAACGTTTCCGGAGTGAAGCACGCGAGCGCCGCATGCTGGGTGGGAGTATGCGCGCACAGGAAGAAGTTGGTGGCGAGATCGTCCATGGCTTCGAGCGCGCATTCAGGCACGACCATCCAACCCAGTCGCCAGCCGGTCATGCCGAAGAACTTGGAGAAGCTGGAGCATACGATGGCGTCCGGGTCGCAGGCGAGCACGGATTTCACGTCGGAGCCGTCCGGTTCGCGGTCGGCTAGGTCAAGGTAGGTTTCGTCGACGATGCGCCATGCGCCGCGTTCTTTCGCCAGGTCGCACACGGATTTCAGGGTGTCGAAAGCGATGGTGGTACCAGTCGGGTTCGACGGCGAGGTGATCATCACCGCTTTGGTGCGATCCGACCAGTATTCGCGGCACAGTTCCGGTGTGAGATGGAATCGGGTGGCCGCGTTCGTCGGCACGTCCACGACTTTGCCGCCAAACGCGCGGACCAGTTCGCGATTGCACGGGTACGACGGGTCGGCGATCAACACTTCGTCACCCTCGTTCACCGTCAATGCGGCGGCAAGCAGCAGTGCTGTGGAACCTCCGGCCGTAATCGCGATACGTTTCGGATCGACGTCCACATGGTGGCGTTCCTTGTAGAAATCGGAAATCGCCTGACGTAATTCCGGCAAGCCCATTGCAGCGGTATACGGCAATGGACGGCCATCATACTGTTCGCGCATTGCATCACGCACTGCGGGCGGAGCGCCGAAATCCGGCTCCCCCAAGCTCAACTTGACCACATCGGTACCTGCGGCGATCATCTCGTCGGCCATCGCACCAAACACCATGGCACGGAACGGATTAGCAATCTGGGCGCGGTGCGACATCTGCGGCAGCGCGCTGTTCTCAGCATTTCCCATAGTTCGTTTGTATTCTTCAGACGCGACAAATCGCAAGTACCGTCCCACCGCCGTTGCGTATCGTTTCAAAAACAGAAAATCACATGTCACGGAAAGCTGGAACCACGAGCATCATGCGCCAGCGGCAAGAATCACGCTTCGACGATGTCGCAGTACAGTCTCTCCAACCGTTCCTCACGCACTTTTTTGGCGAGCTCGCATTCCCACACCACGATCACTTTCCAGCCCATCGCTTCAAGTTCGGCATGCTGTCTGACATCTCGTTCGTGGTTGCGCAGCAGTTTCGCACTCCAGAATTCCACATTCGATTTCGGTACGCGTGTGGCTTTCGGGCAGTTTTCATGCATATGCCAGAAACAGCCGTTGATGAACACCATCGTACGGTATTTCGGCAACACCACGTCGGGATGCCCCGGATACCGCTTGTCGTTTTTGCGGAATCGCAGGCCTTTCGAAAAAAGAAAACTGCGTACCATCATTTCGATGGAGGTGTCTTTGCCTCGGATATGCGACATGATGTAGCTTCTCGTGCCACGCTCATATTTCTCTTTTTTTGCGGATTTCCGAGGTTTTCCGGTCTTCTTAACGTGTTCCTGCGCTGCCACAGCACACCATTATGGCAAGATCCGGCAAAATCCGGCAAATCGGAAAAGCATCCGGACAAAACGCAATGCAAGTGCGAGACGGACCAACGCGCGTTGCGATCATGCATGGCGTACGCTGGGACTTGCAACGCAGCAATAATAAATATAAATGAATCAACACTATTCATGCAGTTTACGAAAGATGGGGTTTGATATGGCTCGTATTCATGTCGCGATTCTCGGCGCAGGCCGGATTGCACAACATATGGCTGACACGTTGGTGAAAATGGCCGCGGACAGCCGTTATGCGGATTTGGTGGAACCGTATGCTGTCGCCGCACGAGATGCGGGACGTGCGGCTGATTTCGCCGCGAAATACGGTTTTCCAGTTTCATACGGTTCATATGAGGAACTTGTGGCCGATCCGAACGTGGACTTGGTGTACATCGCTACGCCGCACAATCTTCATGCGGAACAGGCGATATTGTGCATGAAGGCCGGCAAGGGTGTGCTGGTGGAGAAAGCGTTCGGCGCGAATGCGGCACAGACCCGTGAGATGTTAGCCGTCGCAAAAGAAACCGGCATGCTGTGCGCGGAAGCGATTTGGACGCGATACATGCCGTCCCGCGCCATTATCGATAAGATTCTCACCTCCGGTGCGATTGGTGAAATACAGGCGATCGATGCGAACCTGTGTTACCCCACCACCGCGAAGGCGCGAATCACTGATCCCGCGCTTGCCGGTGGCGCATTGTTGGATGTTGGCGTGTATCCAATCAATTTCATCGACATGATTATGCATAATGCGCCGATCGCTCGCATTGAATCGTCGATGCGAGCGTACGAAACCGGCGTGGATGCGCATAATTCCATGACGTTCTATTACGAGAACGGTGTGATAGCGACCGCGCAAAGTTCGATTCTATGCCATAGCGACCGCATGGGATCCGTGTGGGGAACCGATGGTTATATGGTGTGCCAGAACATTAATAATGTTGAGGCGATTGACGTGTATGACGGCAATCATACGGTTGTTGCACATTACGATGTTCCCGCCCAGCTCACCGGCTATGAGTACGAGGTGGCGGCCGCCGCACAGGCCGTAATCGACGGTCGCACCGAATGCGAGGAAATGCCCCACGCCGACACCCTGCGCATTATGGAACTCATGGATTCCCTGCGCCGCGACTGGAACCTCACCTACCCCTTCGAACGTTGAGTTCCAATGAGCTCCGATATTAGTTTCAGCGTCGGCGGATTGCGATTCCTTTCAAACAGCCGACGCTGAAGCATTCATCGGCAGCACATATAATTTCTCCTTGCACTGGTTGAGGAGGAACATTATGGGATTGCTGAGCAAGTTCATGAACGCACTTATCGGAGAACCGTCTGTCTCCGAAACGGCGACTCAGCCCGTCCTCAGGACCGCTCAGCAAAACGTTCCCAAGCCCACACAACAGCAGACGATGCAACGCAAGTCCACTGTACAATCACGTCAAACGCAACAGCTCACGCAACCATCCCAATCATCACAGTTGGCGCGATTGTCATACCGCGCGCAAACACAAACCACAGCTCGCAATACTTCCGTCACAACGAATCGTTCGCGAGCGCAATCTCATGCCAATTCACAACCGGCGCAGAAGCTTATGCCGCAACCGTTGCTTCCCGCCGATCAGATTGAGCGGACGCGGAATATCATCGGTAAAATCGAAAAGCATGATTTAAGCGACGAGCAGATCAGTGCCATCGCCGGAGCTGGTCACAATACGCTGGTGCTTGCAGGTGCGGGAACCGGCAAAACCACTACTATCGTCGGCTATATCGCATGGTTGCTCGCCACGAAGCGCGCCGCCCCTGAAGAAATTCTCGTACTGTCGTTCACCAAGGCGTCCGCGGGCGACATGTCGCAACGTATCATGGCAAGCACCGGCAAAACGATCCGCGCATGCACGTTCCACAGTCTCGGCTTGGAAATCTGCCGCGCGGCCACCATCGCCAACCGTCCCATCATCGACGGGCACACGTCGAACACGGTGGTCCGCAACACATTCGAGCAACTGCTTTCGAAAAACATCGGCTACCGTCTGCTGGCATTCAAACTCATGTCGACGGAACTGCTCGGCAAATACGGCAAAGCCGCGAAAAGCGAGGATTTCCAGCTGCCGACGGATGATTACGGCTTCAACCAGTACAAGCAGAATCTCATCGAAAACGCGCAGACCATCATCCAGCATATGCGTCAGAACAGCATCGGTATCGACGGTATGCGCGAGCTCAACGAACGCAGCGGCGGCAAAAACGTCGGCCGCAATCGCGAGATGTTGCAACTCATCGAGCCCCTCTACAACGCGTACATCAGCAATTTCCGCACGACGCATGGCATTGATTTTCCCGGCATGATCACCGACGCCATCCGCTGCATACAGCGCGGCGCCTACCGTCACCCATACAAGTACGTGCTCATCGACGAATACCAGGACATGTCTCGACCGCGCTACGAACTGATCCGCGCATTGCGCGAGCAGAGCGATTTCACGCTGTTCTGCGTGGGCGACGACTGGCAGTCAATCTACCGTTTCGCCGGCAGCGACATTCATCTCATCCTTGATTTCGCCGAAATTTGGCACACTTGGGGCCCAACGCGCATGTTCCAGATCACCACCACGCGACGATTCCGACAGAGTCTCATCGACGCGAGCGGCGCGTTCGTCATGCAGGACAAAAGCCTGTATGTCAAGCATTTGCACAATCCATCCGATAAGAAGGATTATTCGTTGAAGGCGCTTGGCGGCGCCACGCAGGAGGAGCGCTTCGACGCGATCATCGAGCAGTTACGCAAGCTGCCGAAAACCGCGTCAGTACTTATGCTGGGACGTTACAAAAGCGATCTGAATCTGCTGTCACGCAACGATCGCGACGGATTGTTCCAGATTGACGAGCATACTGGTGGCATTGTGTTCCTTGAGAAGCCAAAGATGGATATCGAGTTCATGACCGCGCATAAATCCAAGGGTCTGCAACGCGACTTCGTTTTTCTGCTGTGCTGTTCCGGCGGTTTGAAAGGCTTCCCGAGTGCGATTCCCGAAGAGCCGCTGCTCGGTCTGCTGCTGCCGGAAGTGGAACGGATGCCGCATGCGGAGGAACGTCGCCTATTTTATGTGGCGATGACGCGCTGCAGGAAGAAACTGTTTTTCGTGGTCGACCAGTCGCGTCCATCGCGGTTTATGTACGAATTGCATGACAGGATCTGCCCGAACATCTTCCGTGGCGTGAAACTGCCACCGCAGTGCCCGAATTGCGGAGAAGCCTTGCGATTGCGGCATGCCGGCTCCGACCCGTCGCGCAAGTTCTACGGTTGCACCGGTTTTCCAAATTGCCGATACACGCAGCAGTGCAAGTAGGAGTGACGACAATTCCAGCGAAATCATGCCCCTCTTTCGAAATACGACATGTTTTATGGCCATGTGGTCGTTTTCGCCAACCCGATACCCCCTGTCGTTTTTGTCCTAGTTTCGCACCCCTCTTCCTTGAGACGCGTTGTATCCTGGATCTGATTCACCAATCAGGAGAAAGCCATGACAGTAGTTGGCCAGCCCCGCCAGCGATCCTTGCATCAAACGCCGAAACGCATCATCAACGTCGTCGGCGCAGTCATCGTCAAAGACGGCAAAATACTCTGCGCGCAACGAGGCGAGGGCAGATCGCTTGCCGGATGCTGGGAATTCCCTGGAAGAAAAATCGAACCTCATGAAACAGCCCGACAGGCGTTGCACCGCGAGATCGAAGAGGAACTGATGTGCGACGTCGAAGTCGCCGACAAAGTGTGCACCTCCTCTTACGATTACGATTTCGGCACCGTTGTGTTGACATCATTCATCTGCCATTTACTGAACGGCACTCCCCACCTGACCGAGCATCATGAGATGCGTTGGCTGGTCCCTTCCGAAATATCCTCTTTGGATTGGGCGCCCGCCGACCGGGAAACAGTGCGATTGCTTTCCACAATGAATCTCGCCAGAAAATAGCATCAACGAACACCACGGACGGACACTACGATTCCTCACTCATCGATGCGCTGCTTTCCGGTTTCATATTATCTGTCGTTCGCACGATCGCGTGAGAAGAGTCTGTCACGCGGCAAAAACGCGACTTATCAAAATCAGACGCATTCACACAGACCATAATCAACTACACATGTTCATATGAACACTAGAGCAACACGAATTTTCAAAATAAAAAGAACACGCTCAATGTTATATTTTTCCATTTCTTTTACCCCATGGCAGATTGCCTATATTGCAACGAATTAACGCACACAACCACAGATATAGCTTATTTTCAGCGATTCCAACGCCCATCAATCGTGATATCGTTATTCATGGACAGGAAAACTATCCACTACACATGTTCGCTTTTCATCTAAAGAGAACACAAAAACAAACATTACTCATGTTCACAAGTACAAGGTAAAAGGACAAAGCCATGGCCGATAAGAAACCCATCATCACCGTAGATCTCAACATGTTCAGCCAAGACGCCGAGGCGAAGACCACCGCAGCCAATAAAGTCGCCAAGAGCCTCGGCATCAGCGATGAGGCACTCGCCAAAGTCGAAGACTTCAAACAAGCGCTTACCAAGCATAACGCCTGGGATCTGCCGTTCATGGGCTACGTGAACGAGGACGGCTACGGCTACGCCTACGTACCGGACGCGGCCATCACCATGAATCCCTATTGGGACGCGCATAAGGAATTCATGAATCTACCCGAAGACGTGCAGACCGCCTTCGCCATCCGTATGCTCTTCACGCATCGTCCGGTCGATCGCTACGGCGCGGATATGTTCCTGCACTACCACCGTGGCTTCCAAGTGAACTTCATCGGCTCCGGCGCCAACAAGTACTGATCGGGATCGCCCGAATAGTTCTCGTGCACAAAACCATTCCGAAACAGATAGCCCAAACAACAAGGTGGTTTGCACATATATCGAACATATGCGCAAACCACCTTCATTGACTCATTTCGCGCCGATACAGCTTACCGACCGTCCGCATAGGCACCCGCATCAAAACCGTCGACATCCAGACCATCTGAACCAGGACCAAATTCCTGTCCACCCGGGCCTCCGAGGAACTCACGAGCGGACATGCCATTCTCCTTCCGGGACGCATCCACAGCCTCCTGCAGCACCTGACGCACCTCGAAACCGTTAATCACGTTCTTCAGTGCCACCACGCCGTTGCCAGACGACTGGTCACGCGTATCCAGCACAAGCGTGCTCATACCGAAGATACGCTGCAGGAACGTACGCTCCACACTGATGTCAACGATACGAAACAGCTTGATCAGGTTGAATCTCTCATTCAAGATACCGGTTTTGACGCTCAATTCCCGATCGGTAAGCGTGTATACGGTGAATGTGAATGGCGTACGGCACCAATTACGCTTACGCTGCCGCCACAGGACATTGCCACTTGCAACCTTCATAGGTAATTCTCTTTCTTACCTGACCATAACGGGCCTTTATGGACCCGCCTAAGTCCACGGAATACGCCGCGACTACGTGACGTATGCAACAACAATCGCAATTCTATCGGCCAGGACACCCAACTTATCTCGAATCACGGAGACAGCGGCAACGGCACGAATCGCAATCACGACCAAGAGCTCATAATAAGCGCGTAGAAGTGTTTCACAGAATGTTTCATGCATCGAAACTGGAACTTTCGGCACAAGCGCCATATCATGCTATAGGCTTGGGCGTCAGTAGCGAACCGATAAGACATATTCAACCAGCAACACCGCCTCACCGAGATGCGCAATGGAAAGGCACGCAATGGATTCTGGACAGGGCAGCTTCAATCGTCTGCAGGAAGTCGAAGATCTCACCGAGTACATCAATGATGGTTGGCTGCATTCCGGCGAATTCGACGGTCCCACGTTCCTATGGAACGACATGATCCGCGAGGCCAGTCAGGAAGATGCCGAAAACCGCAATAATGTGCCCGTAGCACAGCTTTCCGACGCGGACATGGTAATCAGTATGCCCATGCAATGGTATTTCGATTCCATCGCCGCCATGGTGCCCACAGCCGAACGCACCGATACCGGCGTGGAGATTCCAAGAATCGACATGCCAACGTTCCATCTTGATTCGCAGGCGCTTTCCGGCGTGGACGCGGTGGTCGGCAACGCCATCGTAAGCACACGCTGGCTGGATGCTGTCGGCAATCTCGCCAAAGCCGTGGAAATGACGGCTCGCTTCGTTGGCAATGTGGCTGACCGTGATAATGAGGGTTTCGACTATTTGAAGGATCTGATTCAGACCGTTCGCGTATACATGGATGCGGTGGCATGCAATGCGGATCCCATGACCGGCGAGCAGGCGCTGAATACCATCACGCAGATAGCTTGCAACGAGGATTTTCGACTCAACGCCATGCAAATGGTTGAACTGCTTTCGTGCGGATTGTCGTTCGCGCAGTGGGATGATACGCGCATGTTCGCCTACGATGCGTTGAATAAGGGCATTGCCACGATGAGCGATTTCGCCTCGGCTTCTTCGACGTTGTCAAACTCGGCAGATGATTCCGACAGCCGCGACATGCAAACTGATTCGCAGCCTGTTGCGCAAGTGAAAACCGATTTGAGTTTGTTTGAAGACGCTGATTCCTTATCCGCAGAAGATTTGAATAATCTCGCGATGCTTGATCCTGCTTTGCTTTCGGAAAAGGAGATCGCGCAGGCCGCGCAGAATCAATTCGATCATGCCGTACAGTTTTTGCGACATGACTTGCTGCGGATTAGCGGTGACATTGATGAGGCTGATCGTTTCCTGCGTGACAATCATACTTCCGAACCGCTCGCCGATGCGTATGCGGCACGTCTGATTGCTGCCGAACGTTGGCAGGATCTGCTCAATTTTGTCGATCTAGTATTGCGAGACAAACCTAATCAGGTCACGATGATGTTCCCCGAAGAAGTGGTGCCCTACGAGTGGGAGACGATTCGAGAGGCCGCTTTGGAAGCACTAGGGCGCCGCGACGAATTGATTGCGATGTATCAAGAACGTTTAGATGACACATATGACCCCAACACCGCACTCAATCATCTGAAACTTCAGGCATGGCAAGACTAAGAGCTAAGAGCCAACAAGGCTGAGGATAAGGCAAAGAAACTCACCTCAGCCCTCAGCCATACGCATCCTACGTTCAGCCGATATGCCGGTTCATCATGTTGTATTCCGGCTGGACAACGGTCAACGGATGCAATCCCCGTTCGGATGATGCGCCGAGCGCGTTCCAAACGTGCCTCGCTCCATTCCTCACTCACACTGTAAGCAAAAACGTATCGCATCAACAGGTGTGCGATTGTACTCCACGGCGACCGGGCACAATCGCACACCTGCTTTTTCATATTGTCTCCAATATTGCTTCCATGCTGCGTATTTCATATCGGAGTCAGTAGTGCGAGATACGCAGCGTGGCCAACTGGAACGGGGCGAGATGAATATGAGCGCCTTGGGCAAGCATCGGTTCGCGGGATTCGAGACAAATCGGCAAATCCTCGGGCAATCCGTCGCCTTCCATAACGTCGGTTTCTCTTATCAGGCCGTTACCAATCGCTTCTGTCAGATGCAGCATGGCTTCGGCATGGCCTCCCGCGGCCTCATACAGTCGTATTACAAGATCTCCCGAACCATCATCAGCCAATTTCACCCAATCGATGATTGGCATGCCAGATAGGGTTTTCAAAGATACTAAAGGACCGAATACAGGAACATTGCCAATTATCGGCGCATTAAGCTCCGCTGCTGCGTGAAGGGTACGGGCCAGACTCGCGTCAAGTATGACGGACCATTGAAAATCATGCGGTCCGACATCCTCTTTTGGATCCGGAAACACCGGTGAGGATAGCAATGACAGTCGGAACATCGTACCGTTCACACGACCGGTAGGTTCATTCGTGGCGATGGACGTCACATCGGAACCATATATGGAACCGTTGGCAATCGCTACGGAATAGCCCGGCTCGTTGAAACGTACAAAACGACGCGTGCAGCTTTCGTATTTTGCCTCGTCGGAAGGAGTGTTGCGATGTATCGGCCGCTCAATCAGACCATATTGGCAATCGTACTGCGCGATGGACGCAACAACAGACAACGGAAAACCGACTTTGAGGAAACGCTCCCGCTCGTGCCAGTCGACGTGAGCGGCGAAATCAAGCTGTTTGGCTTCACTACGCAACGTTATCGTAGTGTCGATACAGCTCTGACCAAATTTGGTGCGTACAACCACATAGGCCTCGTCATCCCCTGTTTCCGTGGAAATGATGCAGCCACTCGCCAAGGTTTCATAACGAAGAAACGCATCGCGCTCAATCTCCCAAGCGTCCCAAACGGACGGCTCATCTTTCAGCAATTCGTAAGAGCCAAGCCTCATGCCATCGGGGACGAGCTCACGCCCAGCCGGAACATCCTTCAAAGATGAAATGGTGCCGTCAGGCTCGATGACGATCTCGACAAGACCATTGGATAGGATGACACCTCCTGTAGCGGTATGGGTCAACGAAACTTGCGTACCAGCCACAAGTTCGGCGGGAACCGCCCTCCATGCGTTGCCATCGACCCGATATTCTGCGATTCGCGCACGTTCCAGCACAGGAGCATCCGGCCTGGCGCAACGCAGTACCGCACATGCCGAATCAGCAATCATTTCAAGTCGTTTGATATCACGCGCATAATCCGCACGGGCTTCACGATGTACCCATGCGATTGCGGAGCCGGGAAGGATGTCATGGAACTGGTTGAGCAGCAGCGTTTTCCAAATATCGTCAAGTTCGTCGGTTGGATACGTGTAGGATGAGTCGGCAATGGCCGCGGCGGCGCACAAATACTCCACCGCCCGTAGCCACGCTTCCTCGTTACGACATCCGCGCTTCATCTCTTGCTGGGAGGTAAGCGTGCCTCGATGCAGCTCCAGATAAAGCTCACCATGCCATATTGGACTTTCTTCACCTGCCTCGTCTACAATCTGCTTGCGTATCATATCGAAAAGTTCGTCAGGCCCACTGGCTTCGACTTTAGGTAAACCCTCAAGATCATGAAAGCGTTTCAGACGGCCCAGCATCTCGCGCGTGGGACCGCCGCCGCCATCACCATAACCGAACAACATAAGGGCGCAATCAGAAAGATCCTTATCACGGAAATTGTGTTCCGTATACATAAGTTCTTCCGCAGTTACACAAGCCGAATAAGTATCAGAAGGCGGAAAATGCGTAAGGATACGCGTACCGTCGATGCCCTCCCATTGGAAGGAGTGGTGTGGAAACTCAGTGGTATCGTTCCATGAAATTTTCTGCGTAAGAAACCAGTCGTATCCGGCCCTTCGCGCGATCTGAGGCCATGCACCCGTATAACCGAAACTATCTGGCAACCAGATGCCATGTGGTTCAGCTCCCAGATGTTCACGGAAATACCGTTTGCCATAGGCAATCTGGCGAATCAATGATTCTCCGGCTGGGAGATTGCCATCAGACTCAACCCACATACCGCCCACGGGAATGAATCGTCCCTGTTTAATACGTTGCAGCATGCGGACGAATAGTTCCGGATGGTCCTGTTCAAGCCAGGCGTACTGTTGCGCCGAACTCATCGCGTATGTGAAATCAGGATACTTATCCATCAATGCGAGCACATTCGATACGGTACGTGCCACTTTGCGGCGGGTCTCACGCACCGGCCACAACCATGCGGAATCAATATGCGCATGGCCAACAGCACCGACATGCAAAGCGGAAGCGTTGGCCGGTTTAGACAGCACTTCAGACAACGCCTCACGTGCTTCGACAACGGTATCCGGATGCTGTTCATCAAAGATGTTCAAAGAACGTTGCAAAGCCTTGGCTAGCTGGTAATAGCGTGTGGATTCCTTATCCGGCAAGGTTTTCATTAATCCTTGGATAGCGTCTAAATCCAAGTGGTATTCTTCGAAGCGTTCATCGTATTCGGTTAGTTCAGCGGTTCGGAATACATATTGCGTCTCAGGTTTTCCAGTGGCATGATCCCCCAGCCCGGTTTCATCGAAAGTGGTGATACCGAGTATCAGCGGATTGCAGGCCGCTTCAACGTACACAGTGAACATGTCATCGTTCCCGATTGCCATATGACACGTTCCATCGGCATCAATGAACGGCACCCAGCGATTGCGCGGATGCAATGCTTTGAGAACCGTGCCATCTGACCGATAGACCATGCCTTCAACATGTCCACCTACCGAATGATCAAGCCATCCTAAATCAATAGACAGTTCCAAGGGCTTGCTTTTCGGATATCCCATTGGCAGTTTTCCTCTCAGCCGAAACCAAGTGGTGCCCCAAGTAGTTCCCCATGCGGAACCTACAGCGAACGGTCGGAATGGCACATCGCCTTTGGATTCATGTACGAAAAAATCTGTCGCAGGCATAGGTTCTCCGGGAATGTCAAAGGCTTCAATGGAGAGAGGCTCTATGGCGCGATGAATATGTGGGCGGACACGTTGCCGAATAACTCGTTCACATCGTGCAAGCTGCTGATCGATGTTCAGAAACATCGTTACCATCCTTACCGATTCCGTTTCACAAACCGTATCATATACCGTGTCAAAAGCACGTTCCGAAAAAAGTATCTGTTCACCAGAAGTCTTTGTGGAATAACAAAAATTCCCTTTGGAAGCCCGAAACAGACCGAGCCGACCGGGAACAGGAAAAGCCTTCCGTAAACCCCAGGCAACGGGGTCCGGCCGGCAGGCCGGCAAAACAAGAAAATGGGTTTCCCGGGGCGTTACGCCCGGCGGGAACCCCGTGCGAACAAACAAAGAGAGGATCCTCCGGGAACCCCGCCACGGGGCTCGACCGGAGGATCCTCCGACGAAAGAATGCGGCGGCGTGCTACTCTCCCACACCCTCTCGAGTGCAGTACCATCGCCGC
>OOAJ01000074.1_pt1 | contig 86408 bp, 110 predicted proteins | sample 1671241 | NCBI WGS metagenome assembly OOAJ01 (sample SAMN06348136, study PRJEB24527) | human gut metagenome | biome: human gut; feature: ankylosing spondylitis patient; material: feces | host: Homo sapiens | place: China | collected 2015-10
TGTATTTGTCCTGATTACTGAATATTTCATGAACTATAATGAGTTTTTTCGAGATTCAAATATTCCTCGAGGTTTATTTCAAGGCATAAATATAATTATTTTTTTTAAAAATTTAGCTTATGTTTTGGGAATTTATTTAGGTGTTGGCTCTATTCTTCAATCAGTAAAAAGAATACGCAAACTTAAAAAGGTAAATTTCTTAAATGGGAACGAACAAATAGCAATGTTTAGAAATGATAGAAATAAAAAAATAATTGCATTAGCTGTATTTATTTTATCATATTTTGTATTCTATCTTTTTTAAGCGGATTTAACACTAACAGTCAGTTAAAGTTTTTGCTTTGACTGACTGTTTTGTTATAGTATGAAAACAAAACAGTCAACGGAACTTACAGCAAACAGTTCGGATAAAAAGCTTGCATTAAAATCAAATTTGGCTTATACTAAAAATGGAAGATATTTGGATAAACTATTTACTATTAATCATATAATAAAGGTGGAGAGTAAAAATGCGAAAATTATGGAAAATACATATTGGTTTGATTATTAGTTTTTTTATTGCATTTTTTTCTAATCTGTGTTTAGTAATTTTTTCTAACGAAAAAATCAATGCTTATTACCCGATTGCATTACTTCTAACATATATGTATTTAATAATTAATTTTTTAAAAGATGATTTTCTAAGTAAAGAATTTAAAGAAAAAGCTAAACTTGAGTTAAATTCTCACGATTATATAAATGTTATGATTTATAGAGGAATCATATATTTTGTTTCAAGTGTATGCATAATTATTGCCCCTCTTATGTGGGCAATGGCTATAATTACTAATTAATAACCAAGGATTATAGGTATTTAGGGTGTATTCACGCTTTGGATGTCTATACCTTCAATAGCGGCATCAATAATCCTTTTAATAAGATAATCAAAGTAAAAACAGGCTATCATGTCAGTGTTCGATTATGTAATAGATTATGACAAATTTTATAATACGACCGAAAACAAAGTAGGAACACAGGTGCTTGCAGCCTTTGATAATAGCGAAAATAACAGCATACTTCAAAAAAGAGAGCTGTACTTCTGATGCTTTTGATAAAACAAAAACTAAAAATATAAAAGTAACTCTAAAAAGCAATGCTACAAAGGTAAGATGTTGCCGACCAGATAAAATTTGTAAATCTCCTGTTTATTATTGAATTTAAAATGGAGGCTCTATGATTAAATTATATCGCAAAAATTATGATTATGAATTAAAAACAACTAAAGAATGTCTAATTGGAAAATTAAGAAATTCGACATTTCAGGGATTGTTTAATTATTATAAGCATTATAAAGACTATACTTTTTACGGAAAAATTTTTGAAGAAAATTTTGAAATAATATCTGTCCCGGCAAGTAGCAGAAGATCTTTATTTAACCCTTTAATTATCGGAAAATTTTCAAGCAAAAGTAATAAAACTGTATTGTCAATTAACATGAAACTACCGTCTTCCGACTATATTTTTATTGGAATGTTTTTTGTTGCTTGTGTTTTTTGTGGTGCAATAATATACTCTTCTTCGTTAGAAAATTCTAATTTAATTCCGCTTATTTTTATATTGCCTTTTACAATTTTCTAGCTTGTTAATTTATTATTTTTCTTTTTTGCAAAAATGAATTTTAGCGATGCAATATACAATATTGAGAACGTTTTAAAAGAATGTATTATAATAGATGATAAAGCAAAACCGTAAACGGAGTTGAATACACATATGAATACCCCGGCGGTCAGCTTATGCACGAAACAAGAGGAGAAAAAGTATTTGACTATTGTTACGATGCAAACGGTCAGCTGTATGCAGTAAGCTACAAGGCAAATTCTTCAACCGACGCAGTAACATATTACTACGCTCACAACTGGAGAGGCGATATTACTTCAATCTATGACGGTAACGGTAATGTTGTAGCTAAGTATGAATACGATGTCTGGGGTAATGTGCTCACAGTATCAAATGCGAGCAATCAAGAAATTACAGACCCTAACCATATTGCTAACCTCAATCCATTCCGCTATCGCAGTTATTACTATGACTCTGAATCAGGCTTATACTACCTTATGAGCCGTTACTACGACCCTGTTACCCACAGATTTGTGAATGCAGACGGCTATTTCCAGTCAGGCGATAACATTCTTGATACTAATATGAATGCGTATTGTCAGAATAACCCGGGAATCTATATTGACACAGGTGGTTGTTTTGTTACTACAGTTGGCTTTTCTGGAGATTGTACACTTTTTTGGGGAGTGAATGCATCTATTTGTGCAGCTTTCGACGGAAATGGAGATACTGCTTTGCAATTTTCATACGCCGGAACCAATTTAAAAGAAAATCCATATTTTGGTGTTGCTGATTTGAGTGCATCAATGCCGATTGGCTTTTATTGGGATGCAAATAGTGTTGATGAATTATCTGAGAGACGTTATTTCTATTTTGGTGGTTCTGCTGGTTTTGGCGGTTTTTTAGGTGTTGATTTAGTTTTTAGTGAATATGGTTTTGCGGGTATTGTTATAAATCCAGGTGGCGGCTTAGGTGCTGATTTCCATACATATACACCGACAACTAATACAATATATACAAGTACCTCGAATACTCCCAAAACGACTAACAAGAATATAAAAAAGAATATGAATAAAAATAATACAAACAATAATAAGATACATAATAAAAACTCTCAGAAGTATTGTCGTGCTTGTGGAAGACCAATAGGAAAAGGTCCGGGTTTTTGTAGTTCTCCGTCATATTATTAAGGAGTATAATGCTATGATTTATGATAAGAGTATAACAATTAATACAAATCTTTCTTTAGATAATTCCAAAGAAAAATTGAAACAACTGACTTTTCCTTATAGCAAAGCAAGTAAGTACAAATGCGACTTTATTGGCAGAATATCAGATGATAGTTTTGATATTACACTTAATCTATCTGGTCCAAGAGAACCGATAAGAACAAAAGTTGTGGGCTGTTTTAAAAGTAATAATGAAGGAACTATCGTTTATGCAAAACTAAAACCATCACCAGTAACATTGTTTTTTCAGATAATATATAGTTGCTTGTGTATATTGTTTTTTATTATTTTTTTATTGTATAATCCTTCAACCATATTACTTCCTATATTAATGTTTTGTTTTGGTAATTTGGTGATGTTAATTTTTATTAGATCTAATTTTAATACAACAGAAAATATATTACAAAAAGCTTATTGCAATAAATGTGAAATTAGAGCATAGAAAAATTAATTGTTTTCGCTAAAACAAAAAATTGTCTTAAAGATTTAAGAATATTTCCTTTAAATTAATGTGAAGTGTTTTTTGAAAGGATACATAATATTTTTAACTGGGGCGACAAGCTTACACGCTACAACGGAGAAACAATAACCTATGATGAAATAGGCAATCCGCTTTCATATCGTGACGGTATGGAAATGACTTGGCTCAACGGCAGAAAGCTTACAACCCTACAAAGCGGCAATGACAGTATCAGCTATAAGTATGACAGCAACGGCGTAATAACAAGTAAAACCGTAAATGGAGTTGAATACACATATGAATACCTCAACGGTCACCTTATGCACGAAACAAGGGGAGAAAAAGTATTCGACTATTGTTACGATGCAAACGGTCAGCTTTATGCAGTAAGCTACAAGGCAAATTCTTCAACCGACGCAGTAACATATTACTATGCGCATAATTGGAGAGGTGACATTACTTCAATCTATGACGGCGACGGTAATATGGTAGCAAAGTATGAAAATGATGATTGGGGCAATGTACTTACAGTAACAGATGCAAGCAATTCTGAAATCACAAATCCTGCTCATATTGCAAACCTCAATCCGTTCCGCTATCGCAGTTATTACTATGACTCGGAATCAGGATTATACTACCTTATGAGCCGTTACTATGACCCTGTTACCCACAGATTTGTGAATGCAGACGGATATTTCCAGTCGGGCAATGGTATTCTCGATACTAATATGAATGCGTATTGTCAGAATAACCCGATTATGAATTATGACCCAACAGGAGGCTGTTATTATGCTTCTGGTAAGTGGTGTCATGACGCTTGGGAGTATATAGGTGGTTATGAAAGAAAGCCTGATCCTAAAGCTATTGATATCACAGACAGATTAAACAAAGAGATGCAAAATAATGCAAAAAAATTATCTTCAGTTGCTTCAATTCCTTTACCTAATAATATAGGGAGTATTGCAGCTACAACAATCTTTGTCAACAATGTACGACCAGGCGGCGTGTGGGATTTTAAAAGTCAAGATAGTTGGGGATTAGTGTCAGAGCAAACCTATAGATATGAAAATACTCTATTAAGATTCGATGATATTGGGAATATTCATTATGGATATGTTGGTAGAGTATTATTTAGCGAGAATAAACTTCTCTTAGCTGGTGGAGTAGTCCAAATTGCAACAAATACCTCTGATATATCTTACTGGAATTCAAATTTTGATGACCCAAGGGATCAAAAAATGATAAGTATAGGCAGTAGTTTATGGGATAAAAATAATCCCCCAAAATGTACTAGTAAAAGAATAGGAGGAATAAGATGTTAGAACTAAAAAAATACAAAAAATCTATATTTATTCTTTTATCTGTATTCATACTCATAGGTTTTGCTTTTCAGCTTTCAGCTTGCAGTGCATTCACCTCAGAAGAAAAAATTCTGACATCTACATCGCCGGACAATACATACACTCTAGAGGCATACAGGGTTAATGGAGGTGCTACAACAGATTATTCAATTAAGGTGTATAGAATAGATAATGATAGCTCCAAATCTTTAATCTATAATAAATATCACGATTATAATGCTGAAATAAAATGGATAAGCAACTACACTGTTTCTATCAATGATGTAACCATTGACTTATCTAAAAACGAGACATACGATTGGAGAAATAAATAACCTCTATACTATATAATCTATTCCGTTATCGCAGTTATTACTATGATTCAGAATCAGGCTTATACTACCCCTTATGAGCCGTTACTACGACCCGGTTACCCACAGATTTTTGAATGCAGACGGATATTTCCAGTCGGGCAATGGTATTCTCGATACTAATATGAATGCGTATTGCAATAATAACCCTGTTATGAATTCTGACCAGACAGGCGAATCATGCAGAAAACACGCATGTTATTATGTAGGTAGCTGTGAAGCATGTAATCCTGATTTGTATAGATTGAGAAGAAGCAGACCGGGATTTGTTGTAAAGGCTTATTCGGCGGGTTCAAAAAAAGGTGGTGATTGGAAACCGAGAAAAGATTCTAGAAAAGGTTCCGAAAATCGACAACCTACAGGGGCTAGAGAACGTAATAAAGCTCATCCTAATGGTGAAGAACATAGTAGAGTTCCAAAAGGCAATGAACTTAAACGCTATGATCCAATTACTTTGGAAAAGATATTAGCAACAGAAGTTATTATAATTTCAGCAGTTTTTATTGTTTATTTAGTAGCCAATGATGTTACCGGTGTTGGAGTGATTGATGATGCGGCAATCATTCCGGTTGCGATAACAATTTGGGAGGCAGCTCAGGCTTTTGCTTAATGAGAGGTTAATTATGAATAAAAAATCAGAAATATTGCCAAATAATATTTGTTTTATCACACATCAATTAGAACATCTTCATAATGTTAGTGTTAGCATTTCATTTAAAGCAGGCTCCTTGTATGAAAGTAAATATAATAACGGTATTTCTCATCTGGTGGAGCATCTCTTTTTTAGACAACTGTCAGATTTATATCAAGAATCTCTTTATTTTAATATGCAAAAAATCGGTGGTGAAATTACAGGCAAAACTTACTGTGATTATGTTACTTTTAGTATCAATGTTATACCACAATATTTATATGATGCATTAGATATTATGCTAAAATTTTTTGATGATTTTGAATGGTCAAATTCAATTATATTAAAAGAAAAAGAAGTTGTTTTGCGTCAAATAGAAAATAAAGCATATTCTTATAATCAATGGATTGATTCAATATATTTTGATAACACAAAATATACTCTTCCGATTATGGGAACCAAAAAAACTGTAAAATCTTTGACTGCTTTTGAGATAAACAGTTGGAAAAAAGAGTATTTTTCTCCGACTAATTCTTGTGTAACCATAACCGGTAACTTTAGCAATGAATTTTACGATTTTTTAAAGCAAAAACTTAGTATCATTAATAACTTTGGCAAAAAGCAAGATCCGATAATTGAAATTGCTCCAAATTTCACAAAAAGAAATAGCGACAATTATTTAACTGTAATAAATGCAGACAGTAAGTTAAGTGAAGTAGTCGTATTATTTGATATAAAAAACTCTTTTGATTACGAATGCGTAAAACTTATTACAAGCATTTTGAGTGACGGATGTGGAAGTAAACTGTCAATGATTATGAGAGAAAAATATCAATTAACAGATGATATTTTTACACAACTTACAAGTTATTGCGGATTTCATAGATATAGTATATCTTATACTGTGAAAAATAAAAATATCTTTAACAGTATATATATTCTTTTCAAAATTATCAATGAAATTAAAACCGATATAACATTAAATGAGTATGCATCAACAATACCGTTTTTTACGGATAATCAAATGATAGATTTAGACAATTGTCAAAAATTGAATGAAGATTATGTACTAAGTGATTTTATTCTTGATATTTTACCATCTGATCCAATTGAAAAAGCAAAGAAGTATAAAAAGATTTTAATTAATGATTTAATAAAAATTGCAAATGAAATTTTTGTAAAAGAGAATATATCTTTTATAATTGAAACTTCAATTAACCCTTTAAATATTAAATCATTTTTAGATAACCTTATGTATCATTAAAAGATATTATTAATTCAGATTAAGGGTAAATTTGTGATATGAAAAATTTTAATTGTGTATTGTTACTGTCATTATTAATATCATTATGTTTTATAATTATTACTTTATCAAAAAATGTGTTAAACCAAATTATTGTAAGCCTTTTATTTTTAATAATAGCGTATTTTTTTATTATTGCATTAAAGCGTGACAGGAAATCAAAATACAAAACAACAGATAAAAAAAGATATATACCTGCTGTTTTGTGTGTAACTGTTTTTGCTTTTAGCAGCGTTGTTTTTCAAATACTAATATATTTAAAAAATACTGTAAAATATAATTATTGCGTTTCTATGTCATTGTTGCATTTTATTATTTCTATGATATTAGCTTTTGCAGTGCTTAGTATAAGTAAAAACAATGTAAATAATACGGCGGCTTTTGTAAAAATAATATTGCTGATTAATTTAATCGTGAATTTTATAATTTCATGTTTATTAATATTCGGTTATTATATTAATAATTCGGGTGTTATTATAATTTCATAAAAATATTTGCATAAAAAATACAGTATTATTGGTATAATTGGGGGCGGGGAGAAATTCTGGTTGCAGTTTTTGTTTTGAACTCTTATATTAATAATATGATTTTTATAAGTTGAATTATAAAATTATCAATTCAATAATTTTGCTTAATTACTTTACAATTAAATTGTTATGAAAATATTGCATTAGCGGTATTTATTTTATCATATTTTGTATTTTATCTTTTTTAAGCGGATTTAACACTAACAGTCAGTTAAAGTTTTTGCTTTGACTGACTGTTTTGCTATAGTATGAAAACAAAAAGGACAGGCAACAGCACTTGAAGCAAATAATTCCGAAAAAACACTTGCACTAAAATCAAATCTGGACTATACTGAAAATGGTGGATTTTTGTTCAAGCTGTATGATCAGGACGGCAACTGTGATACATATAATTACAATTCAACCACAGGCTATCTTGACAGCGTAACAGATGACAACACAGGTGCACAGATTAACTATACCTATTACGAAATAGGCAATCCGCTTTCATATCGTGACGGTATGGAAATGACCTGGCTCAACGGCAGAAACCTTACAACCCTACAAAGCGGCAATGACAGTATCAGCTATAAGTATGACAGCAACGGCGTAAGAACAAGCAAAACCGTAAACGGAGTTGAATACACATACGAATACCCCGGCGGTCAGCTTATGCACGAAACAAGGGGAGAAAAAGTATTTCTTAATTGTAATACTTAAAGCTAACTTTAAGTCGATACTTTTTTGAAAAAATTTAAAGAAATAATGTTTTCACATTACTTCTTTAAAAATTTCAAATATTTCCTCGTGCGTCATCTTTTTGTAACTGCCGCCTACAATGCCGCAGGAGTCGGCAATTTCTTTAAGATTAATATTTTCTTCAATGCCAAGTTCTCTCAAGGTTGTTGGCATTCCGATTTCTTTAATAAAGTCGGCGAGAGCCTCAACGCCTGCTTTTGCAAGCTCTTCATCGGTTTTGCCCTCGCTTGAAATTCCCCATACATTAACGGCAAATTGCGCCGCTCGCCGGGGAAGCGTAATAAACAGGTGCGCCGATTACAAATGCGTCTGCCTCGGCAAACTTTGGCGCAACCTCGTTTACAATATCGTCAAATACACATTTACCTGTTTGCGCACATTTTCTGTAAGCGGTACAGCCATGTATGTCTTTGTGTCCCACATGGATAATTTCCGCATCAATGCCATCTTTTTCGAGTGCGTTCTTTAATTCGGTAAGGACAGTGAAAGTACAGCCGTTTGTCCTTGGACTGCCGTTTATCAACAATGCTTTCATATATACATCTCCGATCATATTTAAAAGGCTGTTTTTTTAAGACTTTTAGTAAAATTAACGATTATATTACCATTTTTGAGTTGTCATTTGGAATTTAATTGTAGTTATCCGACAAAGAATATTCAAATCATAAAAAACACTTGACTTTTAGGTGATAAGGATATAAAATACTTGTATCGAGCAAACATACTAATATGATAGGTATTATAGGTAATACGGAGTGTGTTATGTATTATGAAAGGCAAGGGTGGTTTGTATGAAAAATCATTTTAACCGAATAAGCAAACGAATGTGCAGTTCTTTTGGCGGTAAGCCGATGTGTTAAAGCATTGCGGTTTACTATTTAATTGATTGTTAATTATTACAGCTAAAAGAAAGGTTTGATTAAAATTAAAAAGATTTTTACTAAAAAACTCGTATCCGCCCTCCTTACAACAGCACTTATAGGAACCTCCGCTTTTGCCCTTTTCGGATGCGGAAAAGCAAATAAGGATACTTCTCAGGACGCAAAGGTACATATTACCAATGTTTCTTATGACCCTACAAGAGAGCTTTATGAAAGCTACAACAAAATTTTTGCCGAGCATTGGAAAGAAAAAACAGGTCAGGAGGTAGAGGTTACTCAGTCACATGGCGGTTCGGGCAAGCAGGCACTTGAGGTTGCAAACGGACTTGAGGCAGATGTGGTAACACTCGCCCTTGAATATGATGTTAATGCCGTTAGAGATGCAGGTCTTATTAATGACGGCTGGGTAAATAACTTTGAAAACGACTCTTCACCTTACACCTCAACCATTGTATTCCTTGTAAGAAAAGGCAATCCAAAGAATATTAAGGATTGGGACGATATTGTAAAGGACGGCGTTGGAGTTATTACACCAAACCCAAAAACTTCGGGCGGCGCAAGATGGAACTACCTTGCCGCCTGGGCATATGCCGACAAGCTTTATAACGGTGACGAAAGCAAAATTGAGGACTTTGTAAAGAAACTTTATCAGAATGTACTCGTTCTTGATTCGGGCGCAAGAGGAGCTACAACTACTTTTGTAGAAAACGGACAGGGCGATGTGCTTTTGGCTTGGGAAAACGAGGCTTATCTTTCAATTAAAGACCACCCCGATGAATACGAAATTGTTACACCGAGTGTAAGTATTCTTGCTCAGCCGTCAGTTGCGGTTGTTGACGAAGTGGCAGACAGCAGAGGCACAAGAGAGGTAGCAACCGAGTATCTCGGCTACTTATACAGCGACGAGGCGCAGAGAATTGCAGGAGATAACTACTATCGTCCTTACAATCAGGAAATTTTGAAAGAATACTCAGATGTGTTTGACCTTAACATTAACCTTGTTACAATAAATGACTTTGGCGGTTGGGACAAGGCTCAGAAAACTCATTTTGCAGACGGCGGAGTATTTGATAAGATTTACGAAAAATAATTTGAAACATAATTTTTCAGGTAATTGTGTTCAGTTGGTATCGGCTGAACACAATGCTTGCATATACAAGAAAAGTGGGTGTAAAGATGAACAAAACTAAAAAGGCGAAACGAGTTATTCCCGGCTTTGGCTTATCTATGGGAGTTACTATATCAATACTCAGCATTATAGTGTTGATTCCGCTCGCTTCTCTTGTGATTTATACGGCGCAGATGAGCTGGTCTGATTTTATAGATACAGTTACAAGCGAACGAGTAATGGCAAGCTATCAGGTCAGTTTGATTACGGCGTTTATTGCGTCGGCAATCAATGCGGTTATGGGTGTTGTACTTGCGTGGGTGCTTGTGCGTTATAAGTTCCCCGGCAAAAGGATAATTGACGGTATGATTGAGCTGCCTTTTGCACTGCCGACAGCAGTTGCAGGTATTGCGCTTACTTCGCTTACGGCTGATACAGGCTTTATAGGCAGCTTTTTTGCAAAATTCGGCATAAGCATTGCCTACACAAGAATAGGCATTACCTTTGCACTTGTGTTCATAGGTATTCCTTTTGTTGTAAGAGCGGTTCAGCCTGTACTCGAAAAACTTGACCCTGTTTATGAAGAGGCGGCAGCACTTATGGGAGCAAAGGGACTTACCATTTTCAGAAAGGTTACCTTTCCGCATATTAAGTGGGCATTTTTATACGGCATAGTTTTGTGCGCCGCAAGAGCAATGGGCGAGTTTGGCGCAGTATCGGTACTTTCGGGACATTTGCGTGGAAAGACGAACACCCTGCCGCTACATATTGAAATTTTGTTTAACGAGTTTAAAACCGTACCTGCCTTTGCGGTGTCGGCAATTCTTGTAATAATGGCGGTTATTATTCTGATTATCAGAAGTGTAATTGAGTACAAAGGAAAGAAGGAATCTTAATGTATGTGGAATTAAAAAATATTAACAAGACCTTTGGCAATTACAAGGCATCTGATAATGTGAATTTCTCAATTGAACAGGGTAAGCTCATCGGTCTTTTAGGCCCGTCGGGCAGTGGCAAAACCACAATTCTCAGAATGATAGCAGGTCTTGAAACTCCCGACAGCGGTGAAATTATTATTGACGGCAAGGTAGTCAACGATATTCCCGCAAGCAAAAGAGGCAACCGTTGTGTCGCCAAAGATAAGCACTGAGATTTTAAGGCTTAATGTAAATACAATCAATCGTGAGTTTGCAGACGGCGATTTGGAAAATGTCTTTTGCGTTATCAGTGCCACCGATGACGAGCAGGTGAACGCACATATTTTTGACTTGTGCAGTGCAAAAAATATTCTTGTAAATACGGTAGACGATAAAGAAAAGTGCGGATTTATTTTTCCTGCCATTGTGCAAAAAAATTCGGTTACTGTCGGTATTACCACATCGGGCAAAAGTCCGATATACGCAAAATATCTTAAAGAGCAGTTTATAAATTTACTTGAAAGCACAAATGCCGATACGGTAGAAGTAATGTGGAAATACAGAGAGCATATCAAACAAATCACCGCAGACGAAGAGGTGCGAAAAAAAGTATTTTCAAGTCTTATGAATATGTGCCTTTGCGGCAAAAATATTGATGTTGATGTTGTGGATAAAATAATAAAGGAAAACAGCTGATATGAAAATAAAAATAGGTACACGAAAAAGCAAACTTGCGCTTGCACAAACAGAAATGTTTGCAAAAGCTTTGCAAAACAGATTTAAAAATACAGAAATTGAAATCGTGCATATTTCAACAAAGGGCGATAAAATTCTCGACAAACCGCTTGCAATGATAGGCGGCAAAGGTGTGTTTATTTCAGAGCTTGAAAATGCCTTGCTTTCAGGCGAGGCAGATATGGCGGTGCACAGCGCAAGAATTAATTGCATTGATTATTTGAGCGCAATTCGTGCCGCAAGGGGCTACACCAAAAGGGACAAAATCGTTAAATTTGAGGGCTGCTACCATGGTCATTCGGACGGTCTGCTTGTAAAATCGGGTTCAGGACTTCTTACCAATTCTATCCCCGACAGCGCAGGTGTTCCTAAAGGATATACGGATAATACCCTACTTGCAAAGTACAATAATAAAGAGTCGGTAGAAAAACTTTTTGAGGAGCACGGCGATGATATTGCCTGTGTTATTGTAGAGCCATGCGCCGCAAATATGGGCGTTGTGCCGCCCGAAAAGGGATTTTTGCAGTTTTTAAGAGAGATTACAACAAAGTATAATTCTCTGCTTATTTTCGACGAGGTTATTACAGGATTCAGGCTCAGCATTGGCGGCGCTCAGCAATACTACAATGTAACCCCCGACCTCACCACCCTCGGCAAAATTGTCGGCGGCGGTATGCCGCTTGCTGTATACGGCGGCAAAAAAGAGGTTATGCAGTGCGTTGCTCCGCTCGGTTCTGTGTATCAGGCAGGCACACTTTCGGGCAATCCCGTTGCCGTAAGCGCAGGAATTGAAACTCTTAAAATTCTTGAGGAAAATCAAGACGAAATCTACACAAGGCTCGAAAAAATTTCTGCTCAGCTTGAAAATGCAATGCAGGAGTCGGGACTCAATGTAAATCGTGTCGGCTCGATTATGACTGTGTTCTTTACAGGCGAAAAGGTAAAGGATTACGATACAGCCAAAACCGCCGATACCGCTCGCTTTGCCGAGTATTTCAGACATATGCAGGACAGCGGCGTTTATACTGCGCCGTCACAATTTGAGGCAATGTTTGTTTCTTTTGCACATACCGATGAGGATATAGATAAAACAATCAATGCAATCAAAAGTTTAGAATAATAACAAAAAGAAAAAGTGCAGCAATTCTATAATCTTGCTGCACTTTTTCTTCTTTATTACACGATCTTAGCCTGTACAATAATTTCGTTTTGTTTGTAATGTTCTGCAATTTCTGCCAGAGTAATGCTTTCTGCGTAGTTTTGCAGGTAAGATGACATTGCGCTCCACAATCTGTCGTTTATAAGCTCCATCATCATATCGTTTTTATCTCGACTGTCAAAGTAAACATCGTTAAGCACCCTTGTGTCGAGAGCGTTTATAATGTCTTTAAAAGTTATTTCGCTGAAATCCTTGGCAATTACATATCCGCCGTTAAGTCCCTTTTGCCCACGAATCAGATTTGCGGAGGTGAGTGACGGCAGTATTTGCTCAATGTATTTTTTAGATATATTGTGCCGCTTGGCAATATCGGGTGCGGTGACCGAACACCCGTTTTGAGAATACACCGCTATGTCGATTATCGCAATAATGCCAAACTGCACTTTTGTTGATATTTCCTATTAATCAGCCCCTTATACAGAAGAAAAGCCTGTTTTGGAGCAGAATATGCCTGACTAAGCGTATTACTTATAGATTAACATTTTTTAAGGAAAAAATCAATACCTACTAAATAAATAAGCATTGACTAAGCAAATATGATTTAAAAGGGATGGGAAGCTTATGGAGTTTAATACAGCATTATTACACAAAAATTTTAGCGGTGATAAGGCGTCCGGCTCTACTATGACTCCTATTTATCAGGTAAGTGCATTTTCGCACAGCTCTGCCGAACAGCTTGAAAAAGTGTTCAACAACAAAGCGCCGGGATATGCTTATTCAAGAATAGGCAATCCTACGGTGACTTCATTTGAAACCAGAATTGCCGCCCTTGAAAAAGGTGCGGGTGCTGTTGCGTGTTCGTCAGGTATGGCAGCAGTTACAATGGCACTTCTTAATATATTGGAGTCCGGTGATGAAATAATAGTAGGCGCAGGCTTGTTTGGCGGAACTATTGATTTGCTAAAGGATTTAGAGGCATTCGGTATAACCGCTCACTTTGTAGACGAGGTTACTCCTCAAAATGTTGAGCCGCTCATCAACGAGCGCACAAGAGCAGTGTTTGCGGAGCTTATCGGCAATCCGAAACTTGATGTTGTGGATATTGAGTCGGTATCAAATCTTGCACACAGATACAATATACCTCTTATTGTAGACAGCACAACGGCAACACCGTATCTTGTTCACCCGATTGATTTCGGCGCTGACATTGTTGTTCATTCCACTTCAAAGTATATTAACGGCGGCGGCAACGCAATCAGCGGTATAATAATTGACAGCGGTAAGTTTGAGTGGGATACAGAGAAATACAAGGGAATGAAAGAATATAAAAAATACGGTAAACTTTCATACCTTGCAAAACTGCGAAACGGAATTTGGCGAAACTTCGGCTGTTGTCTTGCTCCGTTCAACGCATTTTTAAATTCTGTCGGTCTTGAAACTTTGGGACTGAGAATGGAGTGTCTTTGCAGCAACGCATTGAAACTTGCACAATTTTTTGAAACCTGTAAAGATATTGAGGTTAATTACCCGGCACTTGAAAGTTCAGAGTATTACGCACTTACACAAAAACTTTTAAAGGGAAAGGGCGGAGCTATTCTTACAATCAGAGCCGGCAGCAAAGAAAAGGCATTTGAGCTTATAAACAATTTAAAGTTTGCGACAAACGCAACAAATATCGGTGACACACGAACATTGGTAATTCATCCGTCAAGCACAATTTACGCACACAGCACACAACAGCAGAAAGAAAGCGCAGGTGTGTTTGACGATACAATCCGAATCAGCGTTGGTATAGAGGACATTGCAGATCTGATTGAGGACTTTGGAAATGCAATAAGTAAAATAAACAATTAGTTTTGGGGGATTCACAATGGCAGTTGATTATTCAACATTAAAAAAAGGCGGCTTTATGCGCCAAAAACAAAAGAATAATTTTTCCCTTCGTTTAAGAGTGGTAGGCGGAAATCTTACGGCAAAACAACTTGCCAAGATTGCAGAAGTAGCAGAAAATTTCGGTGACGGCTATGTGCATCTTACCTCAAGACAAAGTGTTGAAATTCCGTTTATTAAACTTGACGATGTTGAAAATGTAAAGGCGGCACTTGCCGAGGGCGATGTTGAACCCGGTGTATGCGGCCCGAGAGTAAGAACAATTACAGCTTGTCAGGGTCAGGCAATTTGCCCGAGCGGTTGTATTGATACATATTCACTTGCAAAAGAGCTTGACGACGGTCAGATTTTAAGTGTTAAAATGAATGATGGCGAGCCTGTTCAGAATGTTCCGAGAAGTATCAAGGAAGAGGGTCACCAAATTTTAAAACTTATTGATAACGAGGACGGCACTTATAATCTTATAGTTAAAAAGGTTGGTGATTAAATGCCGACAAGAATCAGTAAAGACAATTTTGAAAAAGAAGTTTTACAGGCAGATAAAACTGTACTCGCTGATTTTTATTCAGACAGCTGTGTGCCTTGTAAAAGACTTTCACCGGTACTTTTCGCACTTGAAGAAGAATATGCCGAAAAGCTTAAAATTGTTAAAATCAATATAAATTTTGATTCCGAGCTTGCCGAAAAATACGAGGTACAGGCAGCGCCGACTTTGGTGTTTTTTAAAAACGGCGAAGAGATTTCAAGACTGCGAGGCGCAGTAAAACAAGCAGAAATTAAAAAAGTTATTGAAAAATCAGTTTAAAGGGGTTATTATTATGATAATCACAGTTGCAGGCAATAAAAAGGAAGCAGCAGAGGGACTTACAGTAGCACAGCTTATTATTGACGAAGATGTAGAAACACCGGAGTATGTAACAGTCAGCTTAAACGACGAATTCCTTGCAAGCGGTACTTTTGAAGAAACCGTCCTCAAGGACGGCGATGTAGTAGAATTTCTTTATTTCATGGGAGGCGGTCAGTAATGGCATTTACAAACGAACAGCTTGAGCGCTATTCCCGTCACATCATTCTCAAAGAGGTTGGTGCAAAGGGACAGAAAAAGTTGCTCAACGCAAAGGTACTTATCATTGGCGCAGGCGGACTCGGTGCTCCCGTAGCAATGTATCTTGCCGCTGCCGGTATCGGTACTATCGGCATTGCCGACGCAGACGAGGTTGACCTTTCAAATCTTCAGCGCCAGATTATTCACGCAACAAAAGATGTAGGCAAGCCAAAGGTAGAATCGGCAAAGGAAACTATGGAGGCTATGAATCCCGATGTTACGGTAAAAACTTACCATACCTTTGTTACAAGCGAAAACATTATGGATATCATCAAGGATTACGATTTTATCATTGACGGTACCGATAATTTCCCTGCGAAGTTCCTTATCAATGATGCTTGCGTAATGGCTAAAAAACCTTTTTCACACGCAGGTATTATCAGATTTCAGGGACAGCTTATGACATATGTTCCGGGTGAAGGCCCTTGCTACCGTTGTGTATTCAAGAACCCACCGCCAAAGGACGCAGTTCCTACCTGTAAGCAAGCGGGTGTAATCGGAGCAATGGGCGGTGTTATCGGCAGTTTGCAGGCAATGGAAGCTATTAAGTATATTCTCGGCAAGGGCGATTTGCTCACAGGATATTTGCTTACATACGATGCACTCAAAATGGAATTTCGTAAGATAAAACTTCCGTCAAACACACATAATTGTGCGGTTTGCGGTGATCATCCTACAATTACCGAGCTTATCGATTACGAACAGGCAGAATGTGACGGTGTTCATTTATGATTAAATTATCAAAAGCTGACTATAATAAAATTGTGGCTCACGCAGAAAGTGAGCTGCCTAACGAGGCTTGCGGGTTGATTGCGGGTACGGTTGACGGTGAAAACAAGGAGATTAAAAAAGTTTATCTCCTCACAAACATCGACCACTCAAACGAGCATTTTTCGCTTGACCCAAAGGAACAGCTTGCGGCTGTAAAGGATATGCGACAGAACGGTTTTGTACCGCTCGGTAACTGGCATTCACATCCCGAATCTCCGTCAAGACCGTCCGATGAGGACAAGCGACTTGCATATGACAGCAAGGCAAGCTATATGATTTTGTCACTTATGGACAGAGAAAATCCCGTGCTAAATTCATTTAAAATCAACGGCACAGCTTCAGAAAAGGAAGAATTGGTTATTTACTAAACAAGGAGTGTAATATGTACGACATAGTTATTATCGGAAGCGGTCCGGCAGGACTTTCTTCGGCAATTTATGCTCAACGAGCAGGACTTAAGGCAGTTGTGGTTGAGAAAAACTACCTCGGCACAGGTCAGATTGCAGAAAGCGAGCGTGTAGATAATTACCCCGGCTTATACGGCGAAAACGGCTTTGATTTGGGCGAAAAGTTCCGTTCCCACGCAGAAAGCCTTGGAACAGAGTTTTTGGAGGGTGAGGTTGTTGCCATAAATAAGCAGGGCGCTGATTACAACATTGAACTTGACAACGGAAATTCATTAGAAACTCACACTGTAATTTATGCGGTCGGTACGGAACGCAGAAAACTTCAGGTTGAGGGTGAAAAAGAGTTTTCGGGCAGAGGAGTATCGTATTGCGCAGTTTGTGACGCTGCATTTTATAAAGATAAAATCACAGCTGTTGCAGGCGGCGGAGATACCGCCCTCGGCGATGCGGCTTTGCTCTCAAAGTTTGCGAAAAAAGTTTATTTAATTCATCGCAGAGATAAATTCAGAGCCAACAAAACCTTACAGCAAAAGGTTGAAAATATTTCTAATGTAGAAATATTGCTTAATTCGCAGATAAAAAAGATTAACGGCAGTAATAAGGTTGAGTCAATCACTGTTGATAAAAACGGTGCTGAAACCGACATCAAAGTTGACGGCGTTTTTGTTGCAGTCGGCAGTGTGCCAAATTCCGCTGTTCTCAAGGATTTGGTTGAAGTTGACAATAACGGCTATATTGTTGCAAATGAGGACGGAGTAACTTCGGCAAACGGAATATTTGTTGCAGGCGATGTTCGTACCAAAAAGTTAAGACAGGTTGTAACAGCCGTATCGGACGGTGCTAATTGCGTATTATCTGCGGAAGATTATCTTGAAAAAATAAAATGATATGAAAATAAGGTGAGTGTAAAAGGGAGAGGCAGCCTATGAAAATTGAAAAATTAAGTACAGATATTCTGATAATAGGCGGAGGTACAGCAGGCTGTTATGCCGCACTCACTATTTCGGAAAATTCAGATAAAAAAGTTTTAATTTGCGAAAAGGCACACATCAAGCGCAGCGGATGTCTTGCGGCAGGAGTAAACGCTCTTAACGCATACATCGTTGAGGGAAGAAAGCCGCAGGATTATGTTGATTACGCAAAAAAAGATGCTGACGGAATTGTAAGAGAAGATTTACTCCTTACAATGTCCGAAAAGCTGAACGAGGTAACAGACAGGCTTGAAAAGTTAGGTCTTGTTATTTTAAAGGATGAAAACGGTAAGTATGTTACAAGGGGTAATAGAAACCTTAAAATAAACGGTGAAAACATTAAACCTATTCTTGCCTCGGCTGTTGAAAAAACAAAGAATGTTGAAATCCTAAACAGAGTAAACATTACAGATTTTGCCGTAAAAAACAATAAAATCAACGGCGCTTACGGTATAGGCATTGAAAACGATACTTTCTACATAATCAAGGCAAAGGCGGTTATCGTTGCCACAGGCGGCGATGTGGCAGGCGGCTGTCCGCAGAAGTATGTAACGGGCGCACTTGCCGAGGGCGAAATTGCCGGTATGTCGGCTGTTGAGTATGTAAACAGCCACACACAAGCTCCACAGTTGATGTAAATACAGGCGAGCATATAAAGGCAGATACTTTAAATAAAAACGGTATTGCGGTATGTAATCTTTTGCTTACCGAGCCGATTGTTGCCGACTTATTCTCAGCGCACAAAACCTTGGGTGAGCTTATACTTATAAATCGTGTAACGAATATGACTTCGGCTTGCGGCGTGGTTGAAAAGGTAAGCCAGAAGGGTGTAGCAGGCTCTGAAAAGGCATCGTTCAAGTTTGAAAATCTTGAGGCAAGAGGCGACATTTTCGAGGAATTTTATTACGATACCACAAGCCTCAATGTACTTAAATATCAGCCTGTAAGAGAAACCTACACTGTCGGTGACGAAATTCCTACAAGCGGCGACAGCTACTCATACCCCGACAGCTTTGATATTATTGTACTTCGTGATTTGGTGGCAGTGAGCGTTCGCAATAAGGCGATTACAGCCATTACTTCGGTTGATGATTACAAATACAGCGGTGTTCCTGTTATTAACGGCAGAGGCTTTGAAATTCTTGCAGACAGCGATGAAAAAATCAAGGCTATGCTTGACGAATACAAAAATCTTGAAGATATTAACGATTCCGAATTTTTCGCAAAGTGGGTTAAGTTTAACACATACAGAAAAATCGTTATTCAAAAATTATAATATCCCCAATACATAAACAGGTGCAGAGTTTAATGCTTTGCATCTGTTTTTTTAGTTTTAGGGTTTAGTTAAATAAATTTGGTTCTATTATAAATGTTGTGGAATGATGCTATCTTAAAAATTTTATCAAACTAAAAAGCCTTCCATTTGAGGGGAAGCCTTGATAACTTTGTTCTTAATCCCGACTTTTGACAAAGAGCCAATAAATTATCCCCTTTACTGCAAACACTTGCATATTATTTACACTTTTTATCGCTAAACATAATTTCCTACTTGAAAAAATTGCAGATTTGTGGTTTAATAAGTTAGTTGAAACTAATCAAAAAAGGTGGTATGCTTATGATGATAAATAAACGGCTTATTGCAACAGTCGCAGAAAGCCAAAAATATATTGCTGGCAATGTGGCGAGCCAATGGGTTTCACTCTGCTCCAATGTTGTAATTATGGGCAGTATCGCAGCCTTTGTGGGCAAACTTGCCTATGCAAAACCGCAGGCAGGCGATATTGTTTTTCTTGTCGCTGTAATTTTATTGTGCGTGGCTGTGCAATTTGTATGCACCAAAATTTCCTCAAAAATGAGCTTTCTCTCTTCAAAGGAAGTTAAGCAAAAGCTGAGAAGTCTTATTTTTGAAAAGGTGCTGAGGCTCGGAGCATCGTACAACGAAAAAGTAAAAACCTCGGAAATCGTGCAGGTGTCGGTAGAGGGTGTAGAACAGCTTGAAACCTACTTTGGCGCTTATCTTCCGCAGTTCTTTTATGCAATGATAGCGCCGCTTACATTGTTTATCGTAACCTGTTTTGTAAATGTTCTGTCGGCAGTTGTACTGCTTGTGTGTGTGCCGCTTATTCCCGTTGCGATTGCCGCCGTACAAACATGGGCGAAAAAATTACTCTCAAAGTATTGGGGTCAGTACACTGCCTTGGGCGATACTTTCCTCGAAAATTTGCAGGGACTTACAACTCTCAAAATTTACAAGTCCGATAAATTTAAAAATGACGAGATGAATATAGAGGCTGAAAAGTTCAGAAAAATAACAATGAAAGTCCTCACTATGCAGTTAAATTCAATTACAATTATGGATCTGATTGCATACGGCGGTGCGGCTGTCGGAATGATTCTTGCCGTAACGCAGTTTGCAGGCGGACACATTGATATTTCGGGCTGTCTTTTTATAATACTTCTCTCGGCAGATTTCTTTATTCCAATGCGCCGGCTCGGCAGCTTTTTCCACATAGCAATGAATGGTATGGCGGCAAGCGATAAAATCTTTAATCTTCTTGATATTAAAGAAGAAAATTCCGCAAAAGAAAAAATCACAGATAATACCGACATTGAATGTAATAACCTCAGCTTTTCGTATGATGAAAGCAGAGAGATTTTGCATGGTGTAAATATGAGCTTTAAAAAGGGCAGTTTTACAGCTGTTGTCGGCAAAAGCGGCTGCGGTAAATCTACTGTCGCCTCAATTCTTACAGGAAAGAATAAAGGCTTTGGCGGCAGTGTGACGATTGGCGGTATTTCTATAAAAGAAATAAACGAAAACAGTCTGATGAAATCTATTACATATATCAGTCACAACAGCTATATTTTTAAGGGTACGGTGAGGGAGAACCTTTTAATGGCGGCGAATGTTAAAGACGAAGAGCTTTGGCGGGTGCTTGAGCAGGTTAATCTCGCAAACTTTTTAAAGAGCGAAAACGGACTCGATACCTTTATTAATGAAAAGGCAAGCAATATTTCGGGCGGTCAGCGCCAGCGACTTGCGCTTGCAAGAGCATTACTGCACAACAGCGACATATATATCTTTGACGAGGCAACCTCAAACATAGATATTGAGAGCGAAAACGATATAATGGAGCAGATTATTAAACTTGCCAAAGCCAGAACAGTTATTCTTATTTCGCACAGGCTTGCAAATGTTGTGAATGCCGACAATATCTATGTAATGCAGGACGGAAACATAATAGAAAGCGGAGCACACAAAGAGCTTTTGAAAAACAACAGTGTGTACGCAAATCTTTATAATTCGCAAATTCAGCTTGAAAACTACACAAAGGGGGTGTGAGCAATGAAAAAGAGAAGTAATTTAAACATTATGTTCAGACTTTCGGCACTTGTAAAGCCGCTCGCAGGCTTTATGGCGCTTGCAATAGCAATGGGCATAATCGGTAATTTGTGCGCCGCCTTTATAACAATACTCGGCGGATACGCTATCCTTGATGCGCTCAATATTTCTACGGGTATTTCAATGCTCACCGCCTTTATTCTTGCAGGTGTATTTGCACTTTTGCGTGGTGTTTTAAGGTACGCAGAGCAGGCGAGCAATCACTACATAGCCTTTAAATTGCTTGCGCTTATCCGAGATAAAGTGTTCATAGCCTTGCGCAGACTTTGTCCGGCAAAGCTTGAGGGAAAGGACAAGGGCAACCTTATTTCAATCATAACCTCAGACATTGAATTGCTTGAGGTGTTCTATGCCCACACAATTTCTCCGATTGCAATAGCTGTTATCTTTTGCATTATTATGGTTGTGTTTATCGGCTCGTACAGTGTAATTCTCGGTATGCTCGCACTTGCGGCATATATCACTGTCGGGGTAATAGTGCCGATTGCGGTTTCAAAGAGCAGTGGCAGTGACGGCGAAAAATTCCGCAAAAAATCGGGCGAGCTAAGCGCCTTTGTGCTTGACAGCCTGTACGGCATTTCGGAGTTAATTCAGTTTGGCGGCGGAAAAAATCGTGCGCAAAAGATGAATGAAAAAACCGAAGAACTGCTTGCAACCGAAAAGAGAATGAAACAAAAAACAGGCACAAGTACGGCTGTAACCAATACTGTAATCTTTGCTTTTGATATTATGCTGTTAGTTGCGGCGGCACTTCTGTATCAAAAAGATATGGTGGGTCTTGACGGTGTAATTATCCCCGTACTTGCGCTTATGAGCTCGTTTGGCCCTGTTGTGTCGCTCGCAAACCTTGGCAGTACATTGCAGAATACATTTGCGGCAGGCAACAGAGTGCTTAATATTCTTGACGAGTCGCCTGTTGTTGAGGAGATTACAGGCAGGAAAGATATTGATTTTAATGGCGCAAAGGCGGAGAATGTTACCTTTGCGTATGGCGATGAGGTAATACTTGACAATGTATCGGTTGATATTAAAGAAAATACCGTTGTCGGAATCACAGGCAAGAGCGGCAGTGGCAAGTCAACCTTGCTAAAGCTGTTGATGAGATTTTGGCAGGTGCAAAAGGGTGATATTAAAATTTCAGACGCAAGCATAGAGGATATAAACACCTCGAATTTACGGGATATAGAAAGCTATGTTACGCAGGATACCCACCTTTTCCACGACAGCATTAAGAATAATCTCAGAATTGCAAAACTTGACGCAACAGATGAGGAAATAGTTAATGCCTGCAAAAAAGCCTCTGTTCACGATTTTATTATGAGCCTGCCAAACGGTTACGATACCATGGTAGGAGAACTCGGCGACACTCTGTCGGGCGGCGAAAAGCAAAGAATAGGACTTGCAAGGGCGTTTTTGCACAATGCGCCGCTTATGCTCCTTGACGAACCTACAAGCAACCTCGACAGCCTTAACGAGGCGGTTATTCTTAAATCGCTTAATGAGGAAAGAGAAAATAAAACCGTAGTGCTTGTATCGCACAGAGAGTCAACAATGAGGATTGCCGACACCGTTTATTGCGTGGAGAACGGGAGGACAAGCTGATGAGCAGAAAACTCGGTGTTGACGAAAAAAGGGAGAGAGAAAAGCAGGTTGTTTCCAAAATGATTGACATGTACTGCCATAAAAAGCATAAGACCAAGGGCGAGATTTGCGCCGACTGCAAGGCTTTAAAGGATTATGCTCAGCTTAGGAGCAGTAAATGCCCTTTTATGGAAACCAAAACCTTTTGCTCAAACTGCAAGGTGCATTGCTACAAGCCGCAAATGCGTGAAAAGATAAGAGAGGTTATGCGTTTTTCAGGCCCGAGAATGATTTTTTATCACCCTGTTATGGCGGTCAGCCACCTTATAGAGAGCGGCAAAGAGAAAAACAGCTTGCAAATCTCGCAAATAAAGACTAATTTTATAATAATGGTTTTTTATCAAAGTTGGGGTTAAGAACGAATTTATCAAGTTTTCCCCTCACATAGGGGAAAACTTTAAAGTATGCTGAAATTTTCAAGACAGCATCATTCCCATTATATTTATTATAGAACCATATTTAACTAAGGCGGTGCGGCGGCTTTGCTTATGCACCGTACCGCCGCATAAAAACAAGCAATAATATACCTGAAAGTTAGCCAAAGCTAACTTTACAATAACATATCGGCTTTAATGCTTTATGCAAAAATTATTTAATTCGGAGGAAAGAAGATGAAAATAAAAAGAATATTATTTTTAGTTTTAGGCTGTATATCGCTTGCACTCGGTTGTGTGGGAATAGTATTACCGATTTTGCCGACAGTGCCGTTCTTTCTGGCAACTGTGTTCTGCTTTGCAAATTCATCGCAAAGATTGCATAATTGGTTTGTTAATACAAAAATGTATAAAAAGAACCTTGAGTCATTTGTAAACAAAAAGGGAATGACCACAAAAACAAAGGTAAAAATCATAACTTCGGTCACTGTACTTATGACATTCGGCTTTGTGCTAATGCTGATAAAGGGCATACTCGTCCCTTGCATAATTTTAGCAACAGTATGGCTTTGCCACCTGGTATATTTTATATTCTTTGTAAAAACGATTTCGGAATGAAATTAAGTCAAAAAGTAAATTGAGCAAAATAAAACAAACCCGTTTCATAAGGATAATTTATTGTTAGTTTAGAAAACGGGTTTGTTAGTTATATAATGTATTTATTTAGATTTTTAGTAATGTAACTATTGTAAAAGTATTATCTTTGCAGCTTATCGTAACATCGCCAGAGTAAGATTTGGCGATGTTTTTTAATATTTCAATACCGAGTCCATGGTGGTTTGGCTTTGTCGAAGTTAGATTTTCGGTATCTTTGGGAATATTAGTGTCGCAATAGTTTATACATTTTACAACAAAATTATTGCTTTTAATTTGCGCAGAAAGAATAATAAATGCTTTAGATTTATCTTTTGCAGCTATGCAGGCCTCAGTCGCATTGTCAATTATATTTGTGAACATTCTGCAAAGGTCAGTGCTTTTGATATTTATATTATTCGGAATATTCAGATTGCAGGAAAACTCAATGTTGTTGGATTTAATTTTATCGTATTTGTTTATTATAATGATATTTACCAATTCGTTTTCGCAAAATTTTCTGATTTTATTATTTTCGAGTGTATCTGTTAATTCTTGAATTACCACTTTTGCCTGCTCTTTGTTTGTGCTTTCGTTACCGTCGACCAATGTTTTCATAATCGTAACCATATTGCTTATATCATGGTTTATTTTTCTCGTTTCTGCGATATTTGTTTTCAGTTTGTTATAGTAATCAAGTTCCAACACATTTTTTAAATTAGAAAGCTCCAAAGCCTCTTTCAATTCGTGATTTTCTGAATTTACAAGCAATACCTTGTATAGAGCTATGTCTCCGATAATCATACATATAATTGTTCCAAAAATAAAAATCCATAATGTAATATTGGCACTTGTAAGTTCGAAATTGTTATTATTGTATACCGATATTGCTATGGCTGAACTGCACATGAGTTGTGAAATAATAATAATATCAAATTGCCACATTTTTGATGAATAATTTTTGTTTTTGAGATTTTTATTGAAAAGTTTTTTGCATATTACAAGGAAAATCCAAAGAACCAGAATTGCGACAAAATTGCTGCAAGCATTTGCAACCTTATCATAACGCAAAGAAAAGCCAATAAATGTAAACAGTGCCATTACAGTAATTTCAGTTATGCACATTGAAGCAAGAAAAAGAACATAAGCAATTGTTTTTTGAGATATTTTATTGCTGAAACATACATAGAATAAGACTGCTAACATACCAAATATAATAATTGGTTTAAACGGATTTCGATTGATTTCTTCATTTATTCGAGATAATAAGGAGATAACCATTGTTAAGACAACGAACATTGTGAGTATTATTTTATAGATAGGCTTGTCCTTTTTTAAATTGAGCATTTGTAGCGGAAATTGAAGAAATGTAACTGTTGTAATCAGGTCTAATATAGTTTGACAAACAAGTAACATATTGCTTATCCTCCCAAATTCATAAGATATAGGTTCTTAGCCTCTTTAGCATAAGAATTGCTTATCGGGACAATTATTTCGTTTATAAGCGTGAATTGCCCGATTTCATGTGATTTTACATAATTTATATTTACAATGTAGCTTTGGTGACACCTTATGAAAAAATCCGGAAGTTCTTCGGAAAACTCGGAAAGCTTTTTGTAGCAACGGAAGGTTTCGCTTTCAGTGATTATTTCGCAAATTCGCTTTGAGCTTTGAATGTAAAAAATTTTATCTGTGGGGATAATATATTCCTTAAAATCATATGAGATTTTTAACTTTGCTTTTTTCTTTTTATAATTATTCTCAATCTGCTTTATAAAAAAGTTTAAGACATTGTACTGAATTGGTTTTTCAAGAAATCCCTGAGGATTTATATTATCAAAAATATCGTTGTAATATGTATTTCCGTAGCCTGTTATGAAGATAATCTGAACATTCGGATTAATATTTTTTACATCTTTTGAAAGAGCAATTCCATTGTCATTACCCAAAATAATATCAATAATAAGCAAGTCAATGTTGTGATTTTTTACAATGTCAATAGTATCAGTACGATTTGAGGAAATAAATGTTTTGTAATTGAATTTATTGCAAATATAATCTGATAAACTTTTGCTAATTAATATATCATCGTCACATATCAAAACATTCATGCGCTTTCACTCCCTAAACAAATTAATTATGCAATAAGTATATCATATTTGAATAGAAAATAAAAGAATTTATTTATTTTTGTAGAAATATGTAAAAAATAATACATTTAATGTAACAATTGATTGAAACAATACATTGTAAATATTGTATAATTATTAATGAGCAGATTTAATATTTGTGTAAATAAAATTAATATTTTATTATTTTTCTAAGGAGAGATTGTAATGAAAAAAACAAAAAGAATAACAGCAATAATATTATCAGCATTAATGACCGTAAGTGCATTTTCGGCTTTATCTGTAAGTGCGGCTACTGTTGACAGCAATGCACCTGTTGTTTCGGCAGATGATAATTTAGTAAGTGGAGATTTTAAATACTCTGTTCTTGATGACGGTACAGTTGAAATTGCTAAGTATTTGGGTAGTGATACAGATGTTTCCATACCTGAAAAAATTGACGGAAAAGTAGTATCAAGCATAGGTAGTTGGACATTTTATGATTGCACAAGTCTGACAAGCATAACCATTCCGGACAGCGTTACAAGCATAAGCGATGATGCTTTTAGCAACTGTGAAAATTTGACCGATATTACAATCCCAGACAGCGTTACGAGCATAGGTTCGAGAGCATTTTACGGTTGTAAAAGTCTGACAAGCATAACCATTCCGGACAGCGTTACAAATATTGGTGACGATGCTTTTTGCTTCTGTGAAAATTTGACCGATATTACAATTCCAAACAGTGTAACCTACATTGGAGTTAGGGCATTTTGCAATACAGGCATTACAAGCATTGTAGTACCTGATAGTGTAAGCAACTTAGGTGGGGGAGCTTTTTCGGGATGTGAAAAGTTAAAAACAGCTAAACTTCCAAAATCACTTAATGTAATTCCCGATAACTTGTTCTCTCAGTGTTACGAATTAGAAAATGTAAATATTCCGAATACGGTAACTAAGATTGATACACAGGCATTTCAGGACTGTGAAAAATTAAGTAAAGTAAATCTTCCGTCATCACTTAAAGAGATTGGAATATATGCATTTAACGGATGCACAAGTCTTACAAATATTAATATTCCGGATAATTTAGAAATTGTAGGCGCAATGTCTTTTTGCGATTGTAGTTTAACACAAATTACTTTGCCAAAAAGCGTAACTGAAATTAATGAATACGCATTGGGCTATAATGACTTATATCCTAATAGTATGTACTTTGAGGCATCTAAAATTGCTGATTTTAAAATTTACGGCTACAAAAATACAGCTGCAGAAAAATATGCACAAGATAATGAATTTGAATTTATTGCATTGGATGATGAAGTCGTTACAGGAGACTCAAACCAAGACGGTATAGTAAATGTAAACGATGTTACATATTTGCAAAGACATCTTGCCGGCAGCTTAAATACAGACGGTTCGGCTCTTATTGACGAAACAAGCAAAGCATTATTTGACTGCTTGGATTTGAATAAGGACGGCAAGCTCACCGTTGCAGATGTTACTGCTTTACAAATTTATATTTCAGAAAATAACTGATAGGAGAGATTACAATGAAAAATACAAAAAGAATAACAGCCGTAATACTGTCTGCACTTATGATGACAAGTGCTTTTTCTGCATTGCCCGTAAGTGCGGCTGTGAGTGAAAGTAATATTTCGTCTGTTTCGGCAAATGATACTTTTGTAACAAGCGGTGACTATGAATACTCATTACTCGATGATGGTACAGTTGAGATATCCATGTATGTGGGTAATGATAGTGATGTAACTATTCCTGAAGAGATTGACGGGAAAAAGGTTACGAGTATTGGTGAATGGGCTTTTGAGTTTTCCCCAGAAATAACTACTGTAAACATTTCTAATGGTGTAATTAGTATCAAAGAAGGTGCTTTTTCTTATTGTGAAAATCTTAAAAGCATAATTATTCCAAACACTGTTACTGAAATTGGAAATAGTATTTTTAGTCAATGTGAAAATTTAACGAATGTAATGATTTCAAACGGTATCGAATGTATTCCAAGTAATGCATTTTATAGATGTAAAAAGCTTGCCAATATATCAATCCCCGCCGGTGTTACTGAAATTGACAGTGGAGCTTTTTCAGAATGCGAAAGTCTTGCAAGTATATCCATACCGGATAGTGTGATTAATATATTTAGTGGCGCTTTTGAAAATTGTTTAAATCTTACTGATATTACAATACCAAAGAATGTTGCGTTAATTGGTTGGAATGCTTTTAAAAACTGTAGTAACCTTTCTAATATAAGATTTTTGAATACTGATAATATTAAATATATTGGAAGTGATGCTTTTAAAGAAACAAAATGGTATAATAATCAACCAAATGGTGTTATATATATAGGGAAAATGGCACATACATATAAAGGGAATATGCCTGAAAATGCAAAAATTGAATTAAAACAAGGAACAACAAATATCGGAATCTGTGCTTTTTATGACTGTAAAAATCTTTTAAGTATTAGTATTCCAAACAGTGTAACAATTATTTCCAGAGCTGCATTTACAGGTTGCACAGGTTTAAAAAATATTGTTATACCAAATGGTGTTCAAGAAATTGGTACCTATGCTTTTTCTGATTGTTCAAACTTAACAAATATTACTATACCAAATAGTGTTAAAGAAATTGGAGAATATGTTTTTTCAAATTGTAAAAATTTAAAAAGTGTTACAATTCCAGATGATATAATAACTATAGGTGCAGGCACATTTAAAAATTGTAGCACCCTTACAAATGTTACCATTCCCAAAAAAGTACTTTATATTAACAGTGATACTTTTATGGGTTGTATGAATCTAAAAAGTGTAATGATTCCTAAAAATGTAGTAAAAATTCTTAGCTATGCTATGGGATATTATGAAGATACTGAAACAGGTAATTATATAAAAATTGATGATTTTACAATCAAGGGTTATAAAGGTACAGATGCTGAAACTTATGCAAAAGAAAATGGTTTTGAATTTATAAGTCTTGCAGATGATATAATATTTTCTGATAAATCTACAGGTATAACCGTCAGTGGTGTTATGCAAAATGATGCTGTTTTAAATGTAACTAAACTTGAAAACACATTTAAAAATTCAGTTGCAACATATGACATAACCTTGCAAAAGGACGGTGCTGTTATTCAGCCTGACGGCACAATTACTGTCAAAATTCCAAGCAATGCAGAAAATTGCAAAGTAATGTGGATAAAGGATGACGGTACAGCCGAAGATATGAACGCAGAATACACAGACGGCGGTTATGTGTTCACCACAGACCACTTAAGCGTTTACGCATTGGTACTTAATAAAACAATTCTCACAGGCGACGCAAACCAAGACGGTATAGTAAATGTAAACGATGTTACGTATTTGCAAAGACATCTTGCCGGCAGCTTAAATACAGACGGTTCTGCCCTTATTGATGAAACAAGCAAAGCATTATTTGACTGCTTGGATTTGAATAAGGACGGCAAGCTCACCGTTACAGATGTTACTGCTTTACAAATTTATATTTCAAAAAATAACTGATAGGAGAGATTACAATGAAAAATACAAAAAGAATAACAGCAATAATATTATCAGCATTAATGACCGTAAGTGCATTTTCGGCTTTATCAGTAAGTGCGGCTACTGTTGACAGCAATGCACCTGTTGCTTTGGCGGATTTCCAAAGTCAAAACGATATTAAGTGGAATATTGATTTAAACGGAACACTTCACATTAGTGGAAGCGGAATTATCAACGAAGATGAATCAAGTTATGACGAAGAAGGAATACCTTGGTATGAGGACCGCAATCGAATTAAGAAGGTTATAGTTGGTGAGGGTATTACAGGTGTTGGAAATTATGCGTTTTGGGATTGCTGTAATCTTGAAAGTATAGAAATACCGGAAAGCGTAACATATATTGGTGTGTTTTGCTTTTTGCTCGATACTAAGCTTTATAGTATAAATGTTGATAGCAACAATAAATATTACTCAAGCGTAGATGGAATTTTGCTTAATAAAGATAAAACAGAAATTGTAAAATATCCTAATAAAATGCAAAGTACTTATGACATACCAAACACCGTTACTGACATATTGCCATATGCGTTCAGAGATGATACAAATTTACAGTATATATCGTTGCCGCAAAACATAACAACAGTGGGCTACGGTGCGTTTATGGATTGCCCTAATTTGGTAAAGGTGACTTTACCAACAGAATTAACAACTATCGATTCTGACGCATTTGGATACTTGTTTAGAATGGGTGGAAATATACATGTAAATGATTTTAAAATTTACGGCTACAATAATACTGCTGCCGAAAAATATGCTCTGGATAATGGATTTGAATTTATTGCATTGGATGATGAAGTCGTTACAGGAGACTCAAACCAAGACGGTATAGTAAATGTAAACGATGTTACATACTTGCAAATGCACATTGCAGGCAAAAAAACCACCGACGGTTCGGCTTTTATTGACGAAACAAACAAGCTGTTGTTTGACTGCATTGATATGAACAAGGACGGCAAGCTCACAGTTGCAGATGTAACCGAACTTCAGATTTATATTTCAACAAAAGGTTAATTTATTTAATATTATTTTAAGGAGGAATTAACTTTGAAAAAAATATTATCAATATTACTTGCCGGAATAATTACTTTCAGTAGTATGTGGCTTATTCCTACATCAGTAAATGCCGCAGAAACTACAACGAATGTTCAAAGCAGCGGTGTTGAAAAAACCGGTGTACCATTATTTCAGGCAAATATTATAGCAAACGGTTATAACAATGATGGAGATAGTTATTATAACTTATTAAAAAGTATGCAGGATCCGCTTTACTACACTCTAACGGAGCTTATGTTAGATGATGGTGTGCTTTGTTGGACTTCAAACTTTTGGAATGCTGCATTTAATTCTGATTTTCAAAGAAATCCATCATATTTTTATGAAGTTATGCTTATGGGCTTTTTAAAATATGATCAAAAGCAGTTAGATACTTCCGGAGTTTTGAACAGTCAGGAAATGAGTTTAGCTACATCAATATATGACAAGTTAGCTGATAAATATATTGATAAATTTGAAAATCCGTCATATAAGGATTTTTTAAAACAGCTAAAAGAAATACCAAAAGATGAGTATGAAAACATTATTTCAAATATTGATGACATAAAAATAAGTAAAGAGCTATTGGGTACATTGTCATCAGGCTGCTCAAATGCTGTTGAGTTAGTTGAAGCAGTTTCTGAATATCAAGTTTTGCTTAATGCAAAATCTGAGCGCATTGAGATGTTAAAATTGGCGAAATCAAAAGTTACAGACAATGAATACTTTACAAAGGCTGTTGATGATATAATAGCACATATGGAAGAAACATCAATAGATTATGTAAGCGGTAAATTAATGGAAAAAATCTGGAATAATTTTTTGGATACAGCCTGGGACTTAATTGTAAAAGACAGTCCGATTGCTCCGATATTAGCTGCGATAGATATTGAAAAAATGACATTGGATGTATTGTTTAACTCCAGCGAAACTGCCTCAAATAATTTCAAATTACTTGTATTGTATATAGTTGATACATATTTCAGAAGTGCATTAGATAAATCGTATAACGATTATAAAAGCAACGGAACCGTTGAAAATGCAGAAATTCTTATTCAGTGTTACAAAGCATACATAGAGTATCAGGTGTATGGATTGGATTATACAAAAACCTTTATTGACGGTATTGTTGACGGCGGACCGATTCATAGCATAGTTGAGCAGATATTTTTCAAGGAAAACATAGAAAATGCCGCCGAGCTTAATAATTTTTGCGACACTCAGATAAATAACAGAAAAAAACTTCTTGAATTGTTAGAAAAATCAGCCGATAATTATTATAAATCTACCGGACTTGACGAGCTTGTTGATGCTATTCAATCAGGTGACTCGGAAGTAAATATCCCTGTTACGGGTATTTCCTTTAAAAATGCTGAAATTACTTTAAACAGTACAGAGGATATCTGTTTAATTAACGCTGATGTTTATCCTCAAAATGCTACCAATAAAAAAGTAGTGTACACAAGCTCTGACCCGTCTATACTCAGTGTTCCGTCCGACGGAGGCTTTGCCTCACAAAAGGGCAAAGGTACGGTTATTGTAACCGCAACAACAGAAGACGGCGGCTTTACCGCAACACAGACGGTAAATGTTGGATATAACTTACCGTCTACTGTAATAAATAAAGGAGAATGTGGAGATAAAGTTTATTGGACTCTTTATAGCGACGGAAAATTATATATCTCTGGTGAGGGCGACATAAAAGATTATAATTCATACCAATATTATAGTCCCTGGTCTTCATATACAGAAGATATAAAATGTGTAAAGATTTGCAGTGGAATTACAAGAATAGATGTAAATGCATTTTATCGTTGCACAAATCTCACAAATATAGCAATTCCTGATAGTGTTACAAGCATCGGAAGGGATGCTTTTTATGATTGTTCAAACCTGGAGAGTATAACAATTCCTGATAGTGTTACAAGCATCGGAGCGGATGCTTTTTGCCATACTCCTTGGTATAATAATCAGTCTGATGGTTTGGTGTATGCCGGTAAAGTATTATATAAGTACAAAGGATATATGCCAGATAATACTGATATAATTATTCCTGAAGGAATAATTTCCATTTCTAGTTGTGCTTTTGAGAATTGTTCAAATTTAACAAATATAACAATTCCTGACAGTGTTACAAGCATTGGTTATGGGACATTTGAAGATTGCACAAGTTTAACAAGCATAACAATTCCTGACAGTGTTACAAGCATAGAGGGAAGTGTATTTGAAAATTGCACAAGTTTAACAAGCATAACAATTCCGGACGGTGTTACAATTATAGGTGACTGTGGGTTTAATCGATGCACAAGTCTTAGAAACATAACAATTCCGGATAGCGTTACAATCATTGGTGATCTTGCATTTGCAGGTTGCGAAAGTTTATCGAATGTAAAAATCTCAAATAATATTACAGTTTTTCCTTTAGGCGCATTTTCAGGCTGTACAAGTTTAACAAGCATAACTATTCCGGATGGTGTTATTTGGTTTAATGATGATGCCTTTTCAAATTGTAGAAGTTTAACAAGTATAAACATCCCTGATAGTGTTGAGCATATAGGCGAATATACATTTGAAAATTGCACAAGTCTGACAAGCATAGCAATACCGAAAAGCGTAGAATATATAGGAGGTTTGTCTTTAGGATATGTTAATGATGAATTAAAGGTCGAGAGTTTTAAAATTTACGGCTATAAAAATACTGCTGCAGAAGAATATGCTCTTAATAATGGATTTGAATTTATAAATCTTGCTGAGGAAAGAACATTAACCGACAAAGCTTCAAGCATATCAGTCAGCGGTGTGGTAAATAGTAATGCCGATTTAAATGTAAGCAAGCTGGAAAATACCTATGAAAAATCAGTTGCTACATATGACATTACTTTGCAAAAGGACGGCATAGCTATACAGCCTGACGGAGCAATAACAATAAAAATTCCAAGTGATGTAAAAGATTGCAAGGTAATGTGGCTAAAGGATGACGGCACAGCCGAAGATATGAACGCAGAATATATAGACGGATGTTATGTATTTACCACCAACCATTTGAGTGTATATGCTCTTGTTCAGAATAAGCAATATTTAAAAGGCGACGCAAACCAAGACGGTGTTGTAAATGTAAAGGATGTTACATACTTGCAAATGCACTTGGTTGATCAGCTAAATAATGACGGCTCAGCCTATATAGATGAAACAAACAGAGAACTCTTTAATTGTGTTGATATGAACAGCGACGGCAAGCTCACAATTCTTGATGTAACCGAGATTCAATTATACATTGCAATAGATATTTAATACAAACTGCAATATATATCCTATTATACATAACTGTTATTATGAATAATTGACAGCATATTTTTACAAGCGGTAGTTTTCAGCTATCGCTTGTTTTTTTACAACAATATTTTTTAGACTGCATATTGACAAATCAATAAATTGATGTTAAGATAACAGTGTTATATAACGCTGTTATCTTTTTGTTGTGAGGTAAAGTAAATGACAAGCAATGAAGACACAAAGATAAAAATTGAAAAGGCGGCGCTTGCTGAGTTTATGGACAAAGGCTTTGCCAATGCCTCATTAAGGCAGATAGTTAAAAATGCAGGACTTACTACGGGTGCTTTTTACAAGTATTATTCTACTAAAGAATCGCTTTTTGCCGCCCTTGTTGAACCATATGCAAATAAAATATATTCAATTTACGATGTTACATTGCAGAATTTCCAAACCTTAACGAGCGAAGAACAGCAAAAAGCAATGATAAGGGTTTCTACCGATTCTATTTCCGAAATGCTTGATTACATTTACGAGCATTATGATAATTTTAAGCTGCTGCTGTGCAAGGCAGACGGCACACCTTTTACTTCGTTTATTCATAACCTTGTTGAAAAGGAAACCGACTCAACACTTAGGTTTATTGAGGATATGAGAAACAGCGGTACAAATATTCCGAGGCTTGACAAAGACTTTGTCCATATGGTGTCAAGCGGTATGTTTTCGGCAATGTTTGAGATTGTGGCTCACGATATGGAAAAAAGCAAGGCTGTTGAGCGTGTAAAAATGCTGAAAAAGTTTTATACCGGCGGTTGGGAAAAACTTTTTGGAATTTCGTTTTAAATCAATAAAAAATTTCGTATCTATACTTACTGATACGAATTTTTTTAAACAAAAAGTTAGCTTAAACTAACTAAATTTAAAGGAGAGTGAAATAATGGAAAAAGCAAAATCCCCGGCAGCTTGGATTATGCAGTGGGCAGGCAAGCAAAAAATTCTCTATGCGCTCAGCATTGTGCTTGCGGTTTTTAATGTACTGTTCAAGCTGATACCGTTTTTTATCATCGGCGATGTTATCAACAGGCTGATAAACGGTGAAAAAGACCTAAAAACCTATCTTATTGAAATTGCAATGATTGCAGGCTCGTTTGTTATAGCTGAGATTTTTCATTCAGTTTCAACGGCATTTTCGCACAAGGCTACTTTCAGCGTGCTCGGACAAATCCGCAAGGAAACCTGCGACAAGCTCTCTCGTGTGCCGCTCGGATATGTTAAAGACACCTCATCGGGTACTCTTAAAAACATTATGGTGGAGCGGATTGACAGCATAGAAACCACGCTTGCGCATATTCTGCCCGAATTTACTTCCAATCTGCTTCCGCCCGTTGCAGTGCTTGTATATTTGTTTGTAATTGACTGGCGAATGGCACTGCTTTCGCTTGTAACAGTTGTGCTCGGCTTTTGCTCAACCCTTGGAATGTTTATCGGCTATGAAGAAAACTTTAAAAATGCGGTCGAAAAAACCAAAGCCCTAAACAATGCGGCAGTGGAATACATAAACGGCATTGAGGTTATAAAGGTATTCGGCAAGGCAGACTCCTCTTACGAAAAATTCACAAAAGCCGCTAAAGAGGGAGCAGAGGCGTATATCGGCTGGATGCGCAAATGCTGTATTTACCATAGCATTTCGCTTGTTCTTACCCCGTACACACTTCTCACCGTTTTGCCGTTTGGCGCAATGTTTATTTTAAACGGCAGTCTTTCTGTTGCAAATTTTGTAATGTGCATTATTCTTGCGCTGAGCATTGTAGGGCCGCTCATTGCCGTTATGAGCTACACCGATGACCTCGGCAAAATAGGCACTGTTGTGGGCGAAGTGGCAGGTATTCTCACCCAAAAGGAACTTGACAGACCTGCAAAATCAAAGAAACAGCCTGCGGATTACTCTATCAAACTTAAAGATGTGTGCTTTGGCTATCACGATAAAGAGGTTTTGCATAATGTTAATATGAGTATGGAGTCGGGCAGTGTAAACGCAATAGTAGGCCCGTCGGGCAGTGGAAAATCTACTGTTGCCAAGCTGATTGCCTCGCTTTGGGATACCGACAGCGGAAGTATTGAAATCGGCGGAGTAAACATAAGGGATTTGTCGCTCGAGGAATACAACAAGAGTATTGCCTATGTTGCGCAGGACAACTATTTGTTTAACGAAACCGTAAGGGAAAACATAAGGCAGGGCAACCTCAGTGCTACCGATGAGGAGGTGGAGCAGGCGGCAAGGCTCATCGGCTGTTATGACTTTATAATGTCGCTTGAAAACGGCTTTGACACCGTAGCAGGCGGTGCGGGCGGACACCTTTCGGGCGGCGAAAGACAGCGAATTTCCATTGCAAGGGCAATGCTTAAAAATGCGCCGATTGTAATTCTTGACGAGGCTACTGCATATACGGATCCCGAAAACGAGGCGGTTATTCAGTCCTCGGTTGCAAAGCTCGTGGCAGGCAAAACGCTTATAGTTATTGCGCACAGACTTTCTACCGTTACGGACGCCGACAGAATTTTTGTGATTGACAGCGGCAGGGTTGTTGAACAGGGCACACACGAGGAATTGCTTGCCGACAACGGTTTGTATAAGAATATGTGGCAGGCGCATATTTCTGTTAAGGATAACGGAGGTGAAAACTAATGCTGAAAATTCTTTCAAAGTTTTTTGATTTTTGCGGAAAAACAAATAAGAGAAAATTTCAGATTTCAATAGTGCTCGGTGTGGTTCAGGCGATTTGCGAGGCTATGAAAATCCCTGCAACTATGCTTATTTTAATTGCTATTACAAACAATACTCTGAATACAACCACAATATTAATCTCGCTTGCTATGATGGTTGTTTCTGTGGCAGCTGATATTTTAGTCAGCAAAAAATCGGCAATGCTGCAAACCGAGGCAGGCTACGATGCCGCAGCAAACAAAAGAATTGAAATCGCACAGCATTTGCGCTATTTGCCTATGGGTTATTTTAATAGAAACAGCCTTGGCTCTATTACATCGGTAACTACAAATACCATGGAAAACCTCGGCGATGTAGCTACAAGGGTTGTAATGATGAGTACGCAGGGAATTTTAAACACTGCCGTTATTATAGTAATGCTGCTTTGCTTTGATTACAGAATAGGCTTGATTGCGGCTGTTGGAGTTGTGCTTTTCCTTGTGGTTAATTCCCTTTTGCAAAAGGCAGGCAACAGCCTTTCAGCTGAAAAGGTAGACTCTGACCAAAAGCTCGTATCTGAGATTATGGAGTATGTGCAGGGCATTTCTGAGGTAAAGTCATACAATCTTTTTGGCAAGCAAACCAAAAAGCTGAATAAAGCCATTGACAACAATGTAAAAATAAATACAGAAATGGAATTTGCGTTTATACCTTATATGACAATTCAAAACATCATAACCAAGCTGACAGGCGCTGCTATGATGCTCGTTTCGGTTTTGCTGTATCTTTGCGGTTCAATGAGCCTTATGATTTGCATTGGTATGACAATTTGCGCATTTATTCTGTACTCAAGTCTTGAGCAGGCAGGCAGCTATTCGGCACTTTTGCGCACCATAGATGTTTGCATTGACAAGGCGCAGAAAATTCTTGACCTTGACACCACGGATATAGAGGGCAAGGATATTACTCCCGACAATTACGATATAGATGTCAGCAATATTGAGTTTTCATACGGCAAGCGAAAGATAATTGACGGCGTTTCACTTCACATTCCGCAAAAGACAACTACCGCCGTTGTAGGCCCGTCAGGCGGCGGCAAAACAACGCTTTGCAATCTTATTTCACGATTTTGGGATGTTGACAGCGGAAGTATTCGCCTTGGCTCGGTTGATGTGCGTGAGTACAGTATGGACAGTCTGATGAAAAACTTTAGCTTTGTTTTTCAAAATGTTTATCTGTTTGCGGACACCGTAGCAAACAACATTGCCTTTGGCAGAGATAATGCCACAAGAGAAGAGATTATGGAGGCTGCCAAAAAAGCCTGCTGTCACGAATTTATAATGAGCCTGCCAAACGGTTATGACACCGTAATAGGCGAGGGCGGCGCAAGTATTTCAGGCGGTGAAAAACAGAGAATTTCAATAGCAAGAGCAATTATGAAAAATGCACCTATAATTATTTTGGACGAAGCAACCGCAAATGTTGACCCCGAAAACGAAAAGGAGCTTGTAGAGGCGATAGACGCACTCACAAAGGAAAAAACAATCATTATGATTGCGCATAGGCTAAAAACCGTTCGCAACGCAGACCAAATCGCAGTTGTGGAAAACGGCAAAATCGCTCAGCTCGGCACACACACTCAGCTTATGCAGGAGGGCGGCATTTACAGGAGCTTTGTTAATGCCCGTCAGCAGGCGGCAGGCTGGAAAATTTAGCAATAAAAGATATTCGCTTATCTTTTAGCATAAAATTAGGTGAAAGGCGGTGAAAAATGCTTTTACAAGAAACAGCAATACTCTTAATTCCGTTTTTGGGCACTTCCTTGGGTTCTGCAATGGTTTTCTTTACCAAAAATAAAATCAACGAGAAATTCCAAAAATTCTTGCTCGGATTTGCCTCAGGCGTTATGATAGCGGCGTCTGTATGGTCGCTGATAATTCCGTCAATAGAAATGGCGGAAAAGCAAAATACAGTTGCGTGGCTGCCGGCTGCAATCGGCTTTTTGCTCGGCATAGTTTTCCTGCTTTTGCTCGACAGCGTAATTCCGCATTTGCATTTAAACAGCGACAAACCCGAGGGCGTAAAAACAAGGCTTTCCAAAAACACCATGCTTGTGCTTGCGGTTACCCTGCACAACATTCCGGAGGGTATGGCGGTGGGCGTAACGCTTGCAGGAGCACTTACCGAGAATACAGGCATATCCGTTGCGGGCGCAATCTCGCTTGCCGTAGGAATTGCAATTCAAAATTTCCCTGAGGGCGCAATAATATCTTTGCCGCTCAAGGACGGCGGCTGTTCCAAAATAAAATCGTTTTATTACGGTGTGATTTCGGGTGTTGTTGAACCGATAGGTGCGATAATTACACTGATTTTTGCAGGAATTGTAACGCAAATATTGCCGTATCTTTTGTCATTTGCGGCAGGAGCAATGATTTATGTTGTTACAGAGGAGCTTATTCCCGAATCGCAAAGCGGAAACCACTCAAATGTCGGCACAATAGGTGTTGCCGTTGGGTTTGTAATTATGATGATTTTAGATGTCAGCTTGGGATAGTCTACAAAAGACAGGTGATTTTTCGTCTGTATTATTGACAAATTTCGACAAATGAGTATAATATAATTATCAAAATCTTAGGAGGAACAGTTATGAAGAATTTTTTAAAAAATGAAAAATTATGGTGTGTTGTTGCAGGTGCGGCAGCAGTTATCGTTGGTAAAAAAGTATTTACTTCACCAAAGACCCGCAGCGCAGCAGTAACAGGTCTTGCCAAGGGTATGAAGCTCCAGAAGGACGCAAAAGCTAAGTTCCAGAGTATGAAGGACGAGGCAGCCGACCTTTGCTACGACGCAAAGACCGAGGCAGGCATTGCAGAAGAAACTGAAGCAGAAGTTGAAGAATAATGAAATATTCTATTGTGTATGATAAGCCGCAGCGAATCAGATTTCGTTGCGGCGCATATGCTTTTGATAAGGCGTATGAGGGTTATATTTATAATTTATTAATTGAAAAAAGCTATGTAAAAAAGGTTGAGGTAAATGCCGAAAACGGCGGTATCCTTGTTATGTACAGCAGCGGTTATCGTCAGAATGTAATCAATGTGGTTGCCTCAATAGAGCGCAGTTCGCTTGTGCCTGTAAAGGCAAAGAAAACTGTCAGCGTTAAGGATATTGACAATAATTTTAAAACAAATCTGATTTCGTGCATTGCAAAAAGATTTTTGCAATATTTAATTTTGCCTGCACCAATCAGAACTGTAATTACAATTTACAGAAGTATCCGATACATAAAGAAAGGCTTAAAGGCTTTGTGGAACTGCAAGCTCAATGTAGATGTGCTTGACGGTGCGTCTATTGCAACCTGCCTGCTGCAAAGAAACTTTAAGACCGCAGGCACTATTATGTTCTTGCTTTCGGTATCGGGTATGCTTGAGGATTATACCCACGCTCGCACAAAGGCTGTGCTTACCGACAGCCTTGCAATTAAAACCGACAAGGTGTGGCTTGTAACCGCTGATAATTCGGATGTGCTTATTCCTATTTCCGAGCTTTCGGAGGGCGACAATATCAGAGTGCAGACAGGCAATGTTATCCCTGTTGACGGTGTTGTTGTGTCGGGCGAGGCAACCGTAAACGAGGCGTCTATGACAGGCGAGCCTCTGCCTGTTGCCAAGCGAGAGGGAATAACCGTATTTGCCGGCACTGTTGTGGAAGAGGGAAACATTGTAGTTAATGTAAAGGCGCTTTCGTCAAACACAAAAATAAGTAAAATTATTGACCTTATTGATAATTCCGAAAACCTAAAGGCAGGAGTGCAGAGCAGAGCCGAAACCTTGGCAGACCGCATTGTGCCGTTCAGCTTTTTGGGATTTTTGGCAACATTAATTCTCACAAGGAATATTACCAAGGCGGTATCCTTGCTTATGGTAGACTATTCGTGTGCAATTAAGCTGTCTACTCCGATAGCCGTAATCTCGGCGATAAAAGAGGCTGCCGACCACGATATTACAGTAAAGGGCGGCAAGTATCTTGAGGCTTACGCTCACGCCGACACCATTGTTTTTGACAAAACAGGTACGCTCACAAACGCAGAGCCAAAACTCGAAAAGGTAATTTCTTTCAGCGATTATTCGGAGGACGAAATTCTCACAATAGCCGCTTGCCTTGAGGAGCATTTTCCGCATAGCGTGGCAAATGCCGTTGTAAATGCCGCAAGCGAAAGAGGACTTTCTCACATAGAAGAGCATACAGATGTTCAATATATTGTAGCTCACGGAATAGCCACTTCACTCCATGGCAAAAAGACAGTAATCGGCAGCAAGCACTTTGTGGTTGAGGACGAGCAGATTACCGTAACCGAGGAACAGCAGAATATTATTGATGAAAAGTCGGGCGCTTGCTCGGTGCTTTATCTTGCCATAGGCGGCGAGCTTGTGGGTGCGTTGTGCATTAGCGACCCACCACGGGCAGAGGCGGCAAAAGCCATTGAAATGCTCAGAAATCAGGGCATAGAAAGGGTTATTATGCTTACGGGCGACAGCCAGAAAGCCGCACAAATGACCGCAGAAATGCTCGGCATTACAGAATACAGATGTCAGGTTTTGCCAGAGGACAAGCATAAGTATGTTGAGGAGCTTAAAAAGAGCGGCAAGGGCGTAATTATGGTTGGTGACGGTATCAATGATACCCCTGCACTTGCGGCGGCGAATGTATCGGTTGCTATGCGAGATGCCTCGGATATTGCAAGGGAAACCGCAGACATTACAATCAAGGGTACAGACCTTACAGAGCTTGCAAGAATCAGAACCATAAGTACAGCTTTAATGGACAGAATTAACCGAAATTACAGATTTATCGTCGGCTTTAATTCGGCATTAATGGCATCGGGCTTTTTGGGCCTTATCTCTCCGTCAATGTCGGCATTGCTCCACAATTCTTCCACAATGCTTATTTGTGCCAAGAGTATGACTCCCCTCACAGAGAGAAAGCATAAGAGAAGAAAGACAAAAGAAAACAATTTATAATCTGATTTGATTTTTAAAATTACGGACTTGTTTTTAGCTGATAAACAGGTTCGTAATTTTTTGTATGCAAAACATAGTAAAATATCGTTAAGCAACGGTAATATTATGCGCAAGTTGTCTGTTGTAAAAAAAACATACAAAATAATGTCGGCAAAACATAGCTGTCGTTTTACGCATTGTGCTTGAGCACAGACCTTTGCGGAGTAAAGTGTGAAAATCCGTTTTTCCTTTCGTCCTCGGTAGTCGGCAGTAATTATGAAATGGTAGCCAAGGCTTTTGACGAGGGCCGGGCAGGAGTAGCGTTTAAAACAATCGGTGTGTTTACTCCAAACGAGGTTTCTCCCCGATTTTCAGAGCTTGACAAGGAAGACACGGCTTTTGTAGGCTTTAAAAATATTGAACAGATATTAACCTATTCTCTTGAAGAAAATCTTGATTTTTTTAGAAAGCTAAAGGAAAATTATCCCACCAAGGCAATTATTGCCTCAATTATGGGCAGTAGCGAAGAGGAGTGGACAAAACTTGCCTCTCTTTGCGAAAAGGCAGGCGCAGACGGACTTGCGGCTATCAACACCATAAAAAGCATTATGAATGTTGATTTAAACGGATTTTCAACCTCGCCTAATGTAAGCGGTAAATCCTCGGCAAATGTGCCGACTACATTCTCAGAGATGAATCAAATGTATTCAGAGTGTTTGTTGATGCCTACAATGATGACTGCGTGGCAAAAATACGCTCACGAATTTATGTTTCGGACGAAAGAGCAAAGGATATGAAAAAGCGTACCGAATTTGCACTATACAGGTAAACAGATTTTTGCTGACATAACATAAAAGCCAAACATTGCAGAAAGTTTTGTAATGCCTGGCTTTTATTTTGTTATTACACAATGTTAAGTGTAAAATATTTTATAAAACTATGCTTTGCGCATTAATTCATCAAAAACCTAACCGCACCTATGCAATTACATAAGTGCGGTTTATTGTTGTAAATTCTAATGCTCTGAATAGTGGTGCGCCTTATCGAGCAGCATATCCTTTACTTTCATAAGCCTTGTTCGGCTGCTGCGGTCGTTTTCCTCAAGCTTCATTGAAATGTACTTTATCGTTTCCTGATACCTCGGTATCATAACATGCTCAAGCGAGTTTACTCGGCGGCGTGTTTTTTCAATCTCTGCCGACATCAGCTCGCAGCTTTTTTCAATCTCTGCCAAACGAATAAGGTCGGGCAATAGGTCGTTCAGGCTCATTACCGCATCGTCAAGCTCAAACGAAGTAAAAGCAAAGCCATAGGGGAAAATATCTCCCTCGCTGCTCGTTCGTGTGCTTGTGGTAAACTGCGGAATATCCACGCTCATTACATTTTTTGATGAAATTTCAAGGTTTATTCTCTGCTTTGGCGACATCAATGCGGCGTCAAGCGCCTCTTTAGACATAACCGCACTTGCGTTCACAAAGTGGTTGCCACACTCAGCAAGCTCGTTTTCTATCTTTTCTCTGAGTGCCTTGTTCTCCTTTACAAGGTCAAGAAAACGGCGCATCAGCTCGTCACGCTTGTCTTTTAACATTTTATGACCACGAGTAGCCGTTGCAAGCTGCTTTTTCAGCTTGCTAAGCTGCATTCGGGTGGGATTAACATTTAAAACTGCCATCTGTAAACACCTTCAATGCGTCATTCTTTTCCGTAAAATTCATCGAGCATATCGTCCTTTATTCGCTTTAGCTCGCTCCTCGGCAGAATATGCAAAAGTTTCCAGCCAATATCAAGCGTTTCTTCAATCGAGCGGTTGGTGTCATAGCCTTGCGACACATACTCTCTCTCAAATGCCTCGGCAAATTCGGCATACTTTTTATCCATATCCGTAAGCGCCGCCTCGCCGAGAATAACCATAAGCTCTCTTGCGTCTTTTCCTCGTGCATATGCGGCAAAAAGCTGGTTCATGGTTGCCGCATGGTCTTTACGGGTTCTGTCAGGGCCAATGCCCTTGTCCTTTAGTCTTGAAAGTGACGGAAGAACATCAATAGGCGGAGTAATTCCCTTTCTGTAAAGCTCACGAGAAAGAATAATCTGTCCCTCTGTAATGTATCCCGTAAGGTCGGGGATAGGGTGAGTTTTGTCATCCTCCGGCATTGTAAGAATAGGAATAAGTGTGATTGAACCCTCCTTGCCCTTTAATCTGCCTGCTCTCTCGTACAGGGTGGCAAGGTCTGTATACATATATCCGGGGTAGCCTCGTCTGCCCGGCACTTCTTTGCGTGCCGCCGAAACCTCTCTGAGTGCGTCGGCATAGTTTGTAATGTCGGTCATTATTACAAGTACATGCATACCCCTGTCAAATGCCAGATATTCTGCGGCGGTAAGCGCCATTTTCGGAGTTGCTATACGCTCAATGGCAGGGTCGTTTGCAAGGTTTACAAACATTACCGTTCTGTCTATCGCTCCCGTTTCTTTAAAGGACTGCACAAAGTAGTCGGACTCCTCAAAGGTAATGCCCATTGCGGCAAACACTACGGCGAACTGCTCGTCTTTGCCTCTTACGGCAGCTTGTCTTGCAATCTGAGCGGCAAGCTGAGCGTGGGGCAGACCCGATGCCGAGAAAATCGGCAGCTTTTGTCCTCGTACAAGGGTGTTAAGTCCGTCAATGGCAGAAATTCCCGTTTGAATGAACTCCTGCGGATAGTTTCTTGCGGCAGGGTTCATAGGTGTGCCGTTTATGTCGAGCCTTTTTTCGGGAATGAGCGCAGGGCCGCCGTCTATCGGATTTCCAAGTCCGTCAAAAACTCTTGAAAGCATATCGGGAGAAACGGGCAGCTCCATAGACCTGCCTAAAAATCTCACCTTTGAATGGGCAAGGTTAATGCCTGCGGCGGATTCAAAAAGCTGAACGAGTGCGTTTGTGCCGTCCACCTCAAGCACCTTACAGCGGCGGGTTTCCCCGTTTGGCAGTTCAATTTCGCCAAGCTCATCATATGTTACGCCCTCAACATCGCTCACCATCATAAGTGGGCCTGCAACCTCTCGTATTGTGCGGTATTCCTTTGGCATCAGTCCTCACTCCTTTCAAGAACTTCCTTAATTTCGGCCTCAAGCTGAGCCTTAATAAATTCAAATTCGTCGTGAACCTTGTCCTCAGGCTCATATTTATATCTGCCTATGCGCTCACGAACGGGCAGATTAACGAGCATTTCAATGTCGCCGCCGTTTGCAAGCGCCTCTCTTGCCTTGTCATAGTAGGTGAGAATTGCCCTCATCATAAGCACCTGCTTGTTAAGCGAGGTGTAGGTGTCGGTCGGGTCAAAGGCATTTTGGTGCAGGTAGTCCTCTCTGATAGACCTTGAGGTTTCGAGTTTAAGTCGGTCGGGAGCAGAGAGTGCGTCCATACCAACAAGGTTTACGATTTCCTGCAGTTCGCTCTCCTCCTGCAAAAGCGACATTATTCTGCCACGCAGCTCCATAAAGTCGGGAGCGGCATTTTTAGCGAACCAGTCGGCAAGCTGATCCGTATAAAGCGAATAGCTTGTAAGCCAGTTTATAGCGGGGAAGTGTCTTTTGTACGCAAGGTTTGCGTCAAGTCCCCAGAACACCTTAACAATTCTAAGCGTTGCCTGCGATACAGGCTCTGAAATATCACCACCAGGAGGCGACACCGCACCTATAACCGAAAGTGCTCCCTCTGTGTCATCACTGCCGTTTACAATAACTCTGCCTGCTCTTTCGTAAAACTGAGCAAGTCGGCTGCCAAGATAAGCAGGGTAGCCCTCCTCACCCGGCATTTCTTCAAGTCTGCCCGACATTTCTCTGAGTGCCTCTGCCCAGCGAGAGGTTGAGTCCGCCATAAGCGCAACCGTGTATCCCATATCACGAAAATACTCCGCAATGGTTATGCCTGTATAAATTGATGCCTCACGAGCCGCAACCGGCATATCCGAGGTGTTTGCAATCAGCACCGTCCTCTCCATAAGCGAGTTACCTGTGCGTGGGTCTTTCAGTTCGGGAAATTCATTCAGTACATCCGTCATTTCGTTGCCACGCTCGCCGCAGCCGATATATACGATAATATCTGCCGCCGCCCATTTTGCAAGCTGGTGCTGAACCACCGTTTTGCCTGAGCCGAAAGGCCCCGGTACAGCCGCCACACCGCCCTTTGCAAGGGGGAAGAGTGTATCTATCGGTCTTTGTCCCGTTGTAAGGAGAATATCGGGCGAGAGCTTTCGCTTGTACGGTCTGCCCACACGAACAGGCCATTTCTGGCACATTGTCACATCAGTAGCGCCCTTGTCTGTTTTAAGAATGGCAACCGTTTCGTCTATCGTAAAGTCGCCCTCGCTTATGCTTTCCACCACACCGCTTACCTTGTTTGGCACAAGTATTTTGTGCAGTACAGCGTGAGTTTCCTGTACTGTACCGAGTGTGTCGCCTGCCACAACCTTGTCGCCCTTTTTCACAAGCGGAGTAAAGTGCCATTTCTTTTTATGGTCGAGTGACGCAACCTCTACGCCTCGTTTGAGGTTAGTGCCTGCAATCTTCATAATTTCGTTTAGCGGTCGTTGAATACCGTCATAAATCGAGCCGATAAGTCCCGGCCCCAATTCAACCGAAAGCGGAGCGCCTGTGGACTCCACTGCCTCGCCCGGGCCAAGTCCCGAAGTTTCCTCGTACACCTGAATTGACGCTTTGTCGCCATGCATTTCTATTATTTCGCCGATAAGTCGCTGACTGCTTACACGCACAACATCAAACATATCGGCGTCACGCATACCCTCGGCAATTACCAAAGGGCCTGCCACCTTAGTTATAATTCCTGATTTCAAAATTTACACCTCAATCATTGAAGATAATGTCCGAACCGACTGCCTTTTCTACAAAAGACGACAGCCTCTTTGTGCCTATTCCCGTATTGCCCCTCACACCGGGGATAGGGATAACGGCAGGCAGCATTTTTTCTTCATATCTTTTGCGCTCTTTTTCAACAAGTTCAAACATTTCTTCGGTAATGAAAATTACCGCATAGTTGTCACCGTCAGCAATCTTTCTGAAAAGCTGCGGAGCGTTTTCGCTGTCATCGCAAGAATAAATATCCATACCGATTGCCGCAAAGCCCTTAATGCTTTCGCTGTCGCCTATAACGGCAATGTTTTTAGCCATAAACCTCACGCAGCCTTTCTTTTATAGTTTGATAGTCGGTTTTGGTGCGTATACCGCTTGCTATGATGTGAATTACCTTTTTTTCGGTTTCATTCGCAATCAGATATCCCGTTATTGGGTCTGCGCCGTCACCGCTTACTTTGCATTTTTCTTTTGTAAGGCTCATAAGCGTGTTGTCTGCAAATCGTTCAAAGGCTGACGGCGAGTGCTTGTATTCCTCTGCCGCCTTGCTGCAGCCGTATGCAGAAATTTTACTCAGAACATCGAGCAGCGGCTCCAATCCCTTTACGCTTGCGTCTATAACCTTTGTGCGAGGGAAATCCTGCACCCCGCATATTGCATTTTCAAAAAAATCTCTGTCGCAGTCCGCCTTAGCTCCTCTTATGGCTATTTTTACATTGTTGTAGAAAACGGTTGTTTTAAAATATTGAGCCATAAATTCGCTGCCCGATTTTTCCGCCGTCCTGATGATAAGCTCCATAAATGCCTTATCAAGAATTGCGTCACTGAGCCTTGCATCCCCCGTATGTGCGAGTACCTCATAGGCTTTGTCGGCAGGGGCGCTTAAATCCTCGCCGAGGAGCGAAAACTTCCTGTTCTCAACTGCGGTTGTGAGTGTGTCAGCCGAAAAAGCACTCGGCTCTGTAATCAGATGCGCATACCCTCTGCCCGAAAGTGTACCCTTTAAAACCGCCTTAATGTTGTGAACATCGTTAAGATACAAAAACGGAGTGAATACCGCAAAGTCGGGTGCGGTTCGCCTTATATAGTCCCACACGCTCTGGCTGTGCGACTTTAAAATTTCCTCAATGTCGCTGCCGTCACCGTATCCCTTGTCGCTCAGGTATCGGCAAAGCCCGCCCTCGCTTTCGCAGGCAAGCATATGCTCAATGTCGCCGTTTGTAAACAGATTTTTTTCTTTTGTACGGACGGAGCCGATGGAAAATTCATAAGATAATGCCATCCTTACCCTCCTTATGCCTTAAACAGCTCTTGATTTATAAAATCCTCGATAATATCCCGTTTTTCAGACAAAATCGCCGAGAAATCCATATTCTCTTCAATGTCGCCGCATTTGAGAATAAAGCCGCTTTCAATGTCGCAGGGAGTGGGGCAAAGCTCTGCCTTTACGCCGCAGTCTGCAAGCCTTGCGATAAAATTCTTGGGAAGTCGGTTTAAATCCCTTTTGCCGAGCATTACAACTCCGTTTTTGCCGCTGAGCTTTTTGGCAAATGTGTAAATCTGTTCAAAGTATTCCTCATCTGAAAGATTGTTAATTTTATTTAAAATTTCATTGTATGTTTTGTCAATCTCCTCACGCCGCCTTTTCAGAAAGGCATTGCGTGTTTCAAGCTCGCAGCGGCTTTTGGACGCCGCCCTCATTTGCTTGACCTTTAGTTGTGCTTTGTCGGCAATTTCAGCAGAAATCTTATCGGAATCGAGCTTTGCCTGCGCCGCTGTCTGTGCGCATTTTTTATCTGTTTCGGCATTAATTTCGCTAATCCTTGCGTCACAGTCAAGTTTTATGCGATTTAAAATTTTGTCACCGCTGTTCAAAGTGATTCCACCTTTCTATCGTAATAATCATATCGCTGTTAAATATTAAGGCTTGGAACAGTAATAACAACGAGGAGTGAAACTATAAACGAAAGAAGAGCGTAAATCTCAACGAGGGTTACGGAAACCATAGCCTTTGAGAAGTTGGAGTCATCTTTTGCGCTGAGTGCAATACCCGATACGGCAGCCTTGCCCTGAGCAAAGCCTGAAATCATACCGCCGATGCCGATAGCAAGAGATGCGGCAAAGTAGGCAAGTCCCTGACCGAGGGTTGGCATATCGCCGCCGAGAACACCGCCACTTACAAGAATAAGAAAGCCTACGATAAAGCCGTAAAGTCCCTGAGTACCCGGGAGAAGTGTGAGCACGAGCATTTTACCGAACTTTGACGAGTCCTCGGAGAGAACTCCCATTGCGGCTTGTGCGGCAGAGCCTACACCCTTTGCCGAGCCTACTCCTGCAAGTGCTGTTGCTGTTGATGCGCCTAAAAGTGCGAAAAATATTCCATTCATTTTGATTTATCCTCCTTGATTTTTATATATTTGCTATTGAGCTTAAACGGCTTGAATTCCTTGCCGCCGCCCTCGTAAAATTTTCCGAACATTTCAACATACTGAAGTCGCATTGTGTGAACATACGAACCGAGTGCGTTTAGTCCGATATTTATTGCGTGTCCTATCACGAACACAATAATCAGTAAAATAATGCCAAACCAGCTTTTGCCAAACATAGTTGACAGCATATTGAACACCTGCGCCATAACGCCCGTTGTAAGTCCGAGCGCAAGAAGTCTTGAGTAGCTTAACAGGTCGCTGATGTAACCCGTAATGTCATACAAGGAGGCAAGTCCGCCGATAACCTTGCCAAATCCCTTTTTGTGCCTGCCCTGAGTAAGCACAAGTCCCACAGCACAAGCAATGGCAATGCCTGCGCCAATGTAAATGAGGGTTTGACCCACTGCCATACCCACAGCGAGAACGGCAAAGCCTGCGAGCATAAGCATCCACAAGCCTGTATCAAAGAATGCGCCGCCGTAATCCTTGTGTTTAAGGCAGACATAGAATTTACAGCCCATACCCACGAGAATGTGAACAAGTCCGAACGCTATGGAGATTATCATAAGCATAAGTGCGTCCTTTTGCGGGTCAATGGTGGGCCATGGGAAAATCTCTTTCATTGTAATATTTCCGCCGGTAAAGTAGTTGTAGAGAGTGGCGGGAGCGTCACCAAAGAAACTTGCAAAAATAAGTCCCCATATAAAGGTGGAAACTCCGCAATACTGAAAGAGTTTAAGGCTGTTTTTCATTTGGGTGTCGGGTTTAAAAATTTTAATTGCAAGTGCCGTGCCTATCACCATGAGAAGTCCGTAGCCTGCGTCCGAGAACATCATTCCAAAGAAAAAGTAAAAGAAAAACGCAAGCAGTGGGGTAGGGTCAATGTCATAGTGTGACGGCGGAGAGTACATATTGACAATGCTTTGCGCAGGAGCGGCAAAGCGGTTGTTTTTCAGCTTTACAGGTGCTTTTTCCTCGTCAGCCTCGCCAAATTCTATATAGCAGGAGGAAACCCTTTCGCAAAGCCTTTCCAATTTCTGACAGTCCTCCTCAGGAATATATCCCGTAATGACAAATACATTTCGTGAGTGCCAAAGCTCGCCGATAACGGCGTACTTGTCGGCTCTTATTCTGAAGTAATCCTGCGTGTCTTTAATTTTCTTGCGCCTGTCTGCAAAAGAAATTATCTCTTTCTTTGCGTTTTCACTGCTTTCGCTCAGCTTTTGCTTTTGCTCCGTCAGCCGTTTTGTTTCGGCAAGCGGTGTAAGATTTCCGCTTGTAATCGGCTTGGCAAACCCAATGTCACGAAGTGTGCTTTCCGCAAGCTCCCTTTGTGCAACGGGGGCAAACAGCACAAGGCAGGTAAGACCCTCGCCTGCAAATTCAATTTCAATGTCGAAGTCAAGCTTTGGAGCAATCCCGGCAAGCGCCTTTGAAAGCGATACCTCGTTGTATTCCTTTTGAATTGTGCCGATAAATACGGCGGTCGTCTTTGTGTCCTGCGTATTTATGGGTATGTCAAGATTTTTCCAAGGCTCAAGCTGAGCAAGGGCGGTTTTTATTCGTATTCGCTCAGCCTCGTTGTCGGCAATTTTCTTGTTAAGCTCGCAAATTCTGTTGCATACATCAATCACTTCTCCTGCGTGAGAGGCTATAACTCCGATTTCGTCAGGGTCAATCTCTCGTCTGCCGCTGAAAGCCGAAAGAATACTTTTCTTTTCGGGAGAATATCTGTCGAGAATTTTCAAAGCGTTTTCGCTCAGATTAACATTCCTCTCAAAAATCTGAATTTGTGAGGTCATATCAATTTTGCCGTACCCTTTTTTACAGGTTCCGGTTTTTTCAATCTGCATCAGTTCCGAATCCTGCAAATGTTCGAGAAGTCGCTTTCTGTCCTGCCGCAGGGCAATAATCTGAACCGACTTCATTTTAAGTTTTGCCAATGTTTATCACCACGCTTTTTTAGCTATAAAGCAAGTATTTTAATAGCCTCGTCTATTACACGACTGCGGTTTTTGTCTGCGGTTTGCGAGAGTATTTCGCAATCAAAATCAGCCTTTTCGCAGGCTGATTTAAGTTCCTGCCTGTTCTCGCTCATAGTTTTTTCAAAAAGAACCCCGGCGCTTTTCTGAGCATTTTCCTTTGCCAGAAGTACCGCCTGCGCCGCCTCGGCTTTTGCCTGCTCTATTCTTTGCGCAGACTTAGCCTTTGCATTGGTTTCACGCTGTTTACATTCCTCCTCGGCTTGATATACAGCCTCCAGCATATCCTTTGCCATTCATATCCTCCTTTGCTAAATGTATATAAAATATTTTTAATAAAATTCGCTGTTTTGTTATCTATTCTTAAACTATAACATATTTATTTTAAAAAATCAATCAACTTACACAAAAATTTGCGTATGTTTTCAAAATTTCTGCAAAATATTTATGCTCTCGCAAATTAAGCATTATGCTGTTATTATGATTTATTTATTTAAAATTATAATAAAAAAGGTGTTGCCGAAAAAGCAACACCCGCTTGTCACAGTCTGTCTTTTATGCAGTTTTCAATAAATTCTATGCTCTCGTCATTTGAAAGCACCATATCCGTATCGCATAAATGCGAGGCAAAATCATAAAACGGTTTTGCAAAGCCACATTCGTTCAGTTTGAAAATTGACGGCTTTTCTGTCTTTTTTGGAAGCAGCAGTAAAAAGTCGTTGATTTGCCCTTGACCGCAGTATCTCAGATTTTTTGGAACTTTCAGCTTTTCGTCTTTTATTATATGCAGTTCCTTTGATTTTTCCACCCTTGCGTCATAGCACAATCTATGCAGTATGTTTATTCTTTCGTTTAGCGGAATCGGCTTATACACTATGTCGGGGATTTCGGCTATGCGCCCTTTCTTTAAAAAGCTCAGCACACCCTCTTTTGTAAAATACAGCTGATTGTGCTTTGCTTTATTGTATAAATCCCTGATTTCTATACAGCGCTGTATGATTTCGTCATACTCGGCAAGCTCATTATACACAAGCTGCTTTATAAGGTCAGGCTCAATATAGGGGAACGGACAAGGCTCGTACTCTATGCTTATCAGTCGGGCATTGTTGTATTTTTTGTAATGCTCAATGTAAATACCGGTATAGTCCGACAATGCGGTAATATCTTTAATTAATGAATAAGATTTACTCACCTTTTCGTTAAACACGCTTTTGCTTATGTCTACAATGCTTTTGTCATCTGTAAGCATTGCGTATTTCAGGTCATAAGAAATCATAAGCGTATAGTTGTCGCTTACCAGGGTAAGGGGGAACATAGAGTTTTCCATTACCTTGTCATAGTAGTAATAAGCATGATAATCGGTATCGCTTAAAAACACAGGGTAAACCTTGCTGATAATGTCAATGTTTTCGTAATAGTTTTCAAAATTATCATTGTGCGGTTTTATGCCGATTATCTGCGTTACGGTAAGATTTGGACGATTGAGAATTTTTGAATAAATGTTGTCAAACATATTTCCCACAGCCGATGTGTTGTAGATAAATATATTGTTTTTCTTGCTCGCTTCCGAGCTTATAAAGTTGTTGATTAAAGCGCTTGTGTCACTGCTGTTTGCAGTGGTGTATGTTCCCTCAACATTCAGATTAACTATGTTTGTGATTATTTCATTCTGAGGTTCGCTGTTGAAAATGTTATACAGCATTTCAATAAAATTTTTAGTGTAAGTTCTGCTTTTGTACTTATCCTCTCCTATGTTTGCTATCTCCAATTCTTGGAATATAGCGTCCCTTTCGTCGGGAGTTAATGAAAGCTCTTTGCAAATTATTTCGAGCTCCTCTCTTGTGGGGAGCTTTTGACCGCATTTTATTCTTTGCAGTTTCGTCCTTTCAATTCCCGTCGATTTGCTCAGACGATATATTGTTGTTTTTTCGATATGCTTTAGAAAGTCATCACGAAATGTCATATAATCTCTCCTTTGGTTATTATTATTGTAAAACAATATCTTAGTTTTTACAATAATAATATTATAATAATTTATACAAAAAGAGTGTTAATATTGACATACGATGCTTTTTATCCGATGAATTGCATTTTTTTAGTTATATTTCCCCGTTTTGTGAATAAAAAAGTAATGAAATTTTAGTTTTCGTTCTGCCGGATATCCGCCTCAACCACTTAGCGCAAGTCGAGTGCTTTTTCATTCATTTGCCTGCATTATTTTATCTATCTTATCCAAGTCAATGCTGTAACAACGAATATTGCCAGAAGTTTTTTTGATTATTAAATCGTAAAAAGACAAATCCTTTATTCTGTTTGCAACCGTACTTCTGCTTAAATTTAACACATCCATTAATTCCTGCGTGCTTATTCCGTTTTCGGCAAATAAACTTGCCTGAATAAGCAAAAAGTACAGACGGCTGTATTTTTCGTTAGCGCCTTCAGGCAAACGAATAATGCACTTTTGGTAATGGATAAGCTGCTCCAATCTTTTCTCAAGAGCATACACCAATTTATGCAGTGAATCATCTATAATATCGGTAAACATAATTATAAAAGGAGTTAGGTCGCCCCTGTTTTTCGGGTCATTGCACACCTTAAATGCCTTGTAGTAATCGTTTATGTTTTCTTTAATGGAATAAGACATTCTGTAACCGATAATTGATTCAAATTCTTTAGACAGCAGGTAACTGCTGATAAAACGAGAGGTTCTTCCGTTGCCGTCATAGAAAGGGTGAATATAACCGAACAGATAATGAAAAATAGATACTCTGAAAATACATTCAATATTATTGTCGTTGAGTATTGCCAATGCCTTATTCATACAATCTATAATTTTTTCTTCGGGATTAACTGCTCTGTGCAGCTCCTTTTGTGTGGCGCTAAGCACACTTGTCGAGTCCTTTCTGAAAATCTTGCCGTCGGGTAAATTGGTCGGGTTATCTTCCTCAATTTCAGAATATACCAAATCGTTATACAAACTGCGTATATCCTCGCAAGTGTCGAAAGACATAGTTTCGTTTTTTTGCAGGATAAGATATTTTTGCACAAGTCCTATAAATCGCTTTCCTTGGCTCTTTGTTTCTAATTCTGACAGCACACTGTTGATTTCTCGCCTTGAACTGTAAACACCCTCAATATCGTTGGTTTTTAAAATCTCATCGACCAAACATCTGAGTGCAAAATGGTCAATGGCTTTTTCGGGCAGCGAATCCCTCAGGGCTTTAATCTGCTTGTCGGTTTTATAAATGTCACGAATTTTTGCAACAAATTCGGGTATTATCACAAAAAAAGCAGGACTGTTGTGTATCGTAAAATCCAAGTGAACCGCATAGTCGCTTTTATATCTTTCGTTGTATATCTTCTCATAATTTTCTCTATCAGAATAAAATAGCTTATTTAAAGATTTATATTCCAAATATATCACCTCATCAATAAGTATTATATATCGTAATTTAATAATTATACGCATTTGTTTTAATACCAATTAGTAAAAACAGTGTATTTTTACTAATTGAATATTATTATAACTCAAGTAATATATAAAATCAATATATTTTTATGAATTGAAATCTAAGTCTATACTACGCTTTCCTAAAATTATACGGTTTTAATATTTTCCCCCTCAAAAAAGTTGCTCTTGAAATATACAAACAAATGTTCTATAATAGATATAGGGGGATTTTTAATTATAAATCCAAATCATAAATAAAAACGAATGAACGAATTAAACGAGCGAATAATTAAGCAAATAAAAATTAAAACAAATAAAATTAAACTAAAAAACTAAATTGAATAGGATTGATGTCTATGGCAAGACCGGCTAAAAAAGGCTTGGACTATTACCCGTCAGACACAAACAGGAGAAACGATTTTAAAATAATGGATCTGTTAAATCAATACGGGCCGTTGGGATACACGATATACGACTTCTGTTTGCAGTATGTTTACGAAAACGGGTATTTTCTTGATGTGCCTTTACAACAGGTGTGTTTGACTTTGTGCAGGGACATTGGTGCTAAATGGATTAAAAACAAAAACCTTGTGGGACAAGTTATAGATTATTGTGCGGATATAGGCTTATTTGACAAAGACCTCCTGCGGCAAAATGTTATGACCTCTGTCGGAATTCAGCGACGCTACGATTCAGTGACTGTTAGGAACAAGGTGGATAAATCTGAATTTTGGCTGCTCGGAAAAGAAAATTGCGAGGCGGCTTTAATAAATGCACCCAAAAACGGAGTTTCTGCAACAGAAACTAAGGTTATTGCAACAGAAACCGAAGTTTCTGCAACAAATATGCCACAAATAAAAGTAAATAAAATAAAAGAAAAAGAAAAGAAAACCGATGTTTTTATTTCTTTATTGTTGAAAGATGAAAGTGATTATCAAGTGACATTTTCTCAGTTGAATAATTTAAAAAATATTTACACATTGATTGATGTTGAAAACGAACTCGTAAAGATGTCTAAGTATTTTGAGCTGCACCCCGATAACAGAAAATCGCTTGATGATATAAAAAGCTATATAGACCGTTGGTTATTAAAGAGGAGTGATGAGGTTGACGGCATACGAAAGAATAATTCAAAAGTACCTGCCAAAAGACGGAGCACAGGAGCGTTTAACACAGGCGAGGTTGTACTCTGAGCTTACGGCAGAGGAAAAGGCACAGCGAGAGGCGGATATTTTTAATGCGCAAACAGGCAGGCTGACAGGCTATGACTGCGATAAATGCAAAAACAAGGGTACGATATACAGCACAGTAAAAAGGGATTTTTGCGGTACAGAAACCTTTGAGGTGGTTAGCCGACCATGCGAGTGCTTAAAGATGAGAGCAGAGTTTAAGAGAATTAAGAAAAGCGGACTTGCAAGGCTGATTGAAAGGTACAATTTCGGAACATATATTGTCAAGAGCGAATGGCAGGCTTACATAAAGAAATGCGCCGAGGATTTCGCAACCAATCCCGTAGATTGGTTCTATATCGGCGGTCAGTCGGGCTGCGGAAAAACGCATATCTGCACAGCAATAATCGGTTCGCTGTTAAAGCAGGGCAGGACGGCAAGGTATATGCTTTGGGGCGATGACATAACGGCAATCAAGCAGGCGGTGACAAACGCCGAGCAGTACGAAAAACTTATGAGCAATGTAAAAAATGCCGATGTGCTGTATATTGACGATTTTTTCAAAACACGCAGCGGCGAGGGAATAAGCAATGCCGATGTGAATACAACCTTTAAAATCATAAACCACCGCTACAACGAGCAGCTGCCAACAGTGATAAGCTCCGAGCTTTCCATAAACGAAATTGCGGCGATTGACGAGGCATTAGGCAGCCGCATAGCCGAAATGACAAGAACGCATAAGATTTACATTTCAAAGGATAAAAGCAAAAATCAGAGGTTTTACTATGGATAAAGCAGTAACATAATTTTTTATGAAAATGGAAAAAGTGCCGACTGTAACGGCTCAGGAACGCAGAGTGATGGCCGTTAAGGGCAAGCCGGTATTTTACGATTCACCGAGAATAAAATCGGCTAAGGCCTTACTTGTAGCTCATCTAAAACAGCACAGACTGTCAAAGCCGTATGATAGCGGTGTAAGGCTGAGGGTAAGTCGGCTTTTTCCAAAAGGCAGACACAAAGACGGCGAGTATCGTATTACAAAGCCTAAAAAAGCCAATTCGCCGATAAGCGGAATAAAAACTACTTCTTTGCCGGTTAAAAACACAGAAAAGAATAGCATAAACGGTAAATTCGCTGTTGGAAAATCTGTAAAAAGTGATATAATTAAAATAGAGAAACAATGCTTTATTCATCAAGATAAGATAAATAAATTCTTTCTCAAACCTGGGGCAAAACATGCACAAGAATTTTTTGATGTGGGGTATTCTACAGAAGACTACGAACTTATCAATGCTGATTTGGTGGGCGGATTTGACTATTCAAAAGCTATTGATAAGCAGATAGATAAAAACGGTGTAGAAAAATTCAGCATATTTATGAACTTAGGAACAAAAGAAATGATTTAGAACTGTTTGGCAAAAAGATACACCGGACAGTGTTCCAAGAATTATTACTGCACATAGGGAGAACAAAATAGATGTTTGAATTATATGAGAAAGTTAAAATAAAATCGAACAATATTATTGGAATCATTGTTGACATTGCTACTGTAAACGATAAAGATATATATACAGTTGAGAGTAGCGAAAAAAACATTTCTGATGGTTATGGCGGAGAATGGAAACTATTTAGTTGTACTTTTGACGAAATTGAGAAAATAGTTCTGTAAAATAATTATGTTAAAAATTAACACACTGACTAAGCACTTAGCACAAGCTGAGTGCTTTTTTAATACCCTAAATCCGAAAGGTGGTGATAAAATGAGAGTAAAGGTAGTAGTATCGTTCAACGATAAGATGAACGGCTCTATAAACAGACCTGTAAACGAGGTTTTTGAGTGTACCAAGGAGCGAGCGGAAAGCCTTATGGGCAGAGGCTTTGCGGTTGCTGTACAGGATACCAAAAATAAAAATATTGCTGATTAAGCACTTGTGTTGTGACTGCACAGGTGCTTTTATTTTACCCTGCCGTAGGTTTATACGGCTGAATTTCTACCGCAGGCAAAGCGGAATACAAGCTATGCAGAAAGGATTTTATTATGAAGAATATACACACACTTCTCTCTGAAATCTGCATTACCGTACCCGAAGAGAAAAAAGCGGATTTTGACAAGGCGGTGCTTGCAAACTACAAAACTGTTGCAGAGGTTGAAAAAATTACAACCGCAAGAGATAATTACAAATCACAGCTTGAAACGGCACAGACGGCACTCAAAAAGCAAAGGCTGAGTGATTGAAAAACATAGCAAATAAGCCGTTTTTTCGCATTTTACCAAAAAAAATAAGCACCCGATTGCTCGAGTGCTTTTGGCAAATGACTTTAATTTTAATAGAAACTATTTTATGGGGGTGCAACCTGCAGTCGGAGGGGGTGTAATTTCGGTTCAGGGAGGTGCATTGCTTTATGATTTTATCTCAACAGTTAACAAAATACCGTAGGCGGTTAAATCAACGGACAGCCAAGTGGCTCGAAAAATACGATTGATTATGCAGAAAAAAGGCATGACTCTAAACTATGTATCATAAATACAAACAAATAGCGGAAATAATAAGAAAGAAAACGAAATTTATAATTCTTATTCAAGCAAGCACTTGATTTATTTTGTGCGGTCTGATATACTATTATAAGAAACACTGGATAATGCACAGAAATGGGGGGATTGTGTTTTGAGGGAAGAAAAGAAAGCTGAAAAGAGACAGGAGCTTGTAGGCGTCTGCCTTGACTGCTTTATCGAAAAGGGGCTGACCGTTGCCACCACAAAAGATCTCTGTAAGGCGGCAAAGCTGCAAAACGGCGGCATCTACTATTACTTCTCCACCAAAGAGGAAATCGTTCTTGCCTGCGCCGAGGAAGCGATCAGTCGAATTGAAAAAGCTGCGTTTGACATCGTGTTTGAAGATATTAGTGACATCAAAAGCATGATGGATCATCTCGGTGAGCTGGCGGATAAAATGTCGCCTACCATGCGCTTTCTGGTCAGCGTATGTGTGTCGCGCGAATACGGAGAAAAGGTAAAGCCTTCCCTTGTGCGGCTTGCGGCAAGATACCCTTATTACACGGGCAGGATTGCGGAGATCCTCGGCTGCACCGACAAAGAGGTTGCGCCGTTCGTTCATCTGTCGATCCTTGCCATCAACAATTATATGATCTTTGCCGAGCGAGCGCTGTTTGACCCACAAATCGAAGCGGTCAAAAAAGAGCTTTCAAGGCTTGCGGAAAGAAAGGGGCGGAATAATCGATAGTTTACCATAAAGAGAAAATCACAAACGACTTCATAGTCAATCCATACGCACAAACCCTTCCGAGGAGATGACCAAAAACAGAAGAGAATCATAGGAGGACAACATGAAAAAGATACTTGCAATTCTACTATCGCTGCTTACGCTGCTTTCCTGCGGGCTTCTTTCCGCCTGCTCTGCCAAAAAAACGCAGCCGGATACACCGGATACTGAAACCGTGTGGGAAACGGTCAGCGAGGCATACATCTATGCGTTCCCGCTGGTGCTGACCGACGCGACCAAAACAGTATCGACCAATACGGACGGGACCATGACTGGCCGTGCGCCCATCAATCAGTTCAACCATGCAAAAAAGCTGGCGGACGCCTCTTTCCGCACCGTCGTGACGCCGAACGTCGATACCGTCTATTCGCAGGCATGGCTTGACATCAGCACAGAGCCTATGGTCTACGTCCTGCCGGAAACGGATCGCTTCTGCAATGTGCAGCTTCTGGATGCGTGGACGAACACCGCCGCCGTGCTGGACAAGGCGGGCGCTTATGCCATCGCGCTTCCCGGTTGGGAGGGCGAGCTGCCCGACGGTGTGATGCGCGTGGATGTGCCCACCGCAACGATGTGGTCGATCACCCGCACGGTGCTGTCCGGGAACGAGGATCTGCCCAATGTCTATGCCATTCAGGAGCAGATGAAGCTCCTGCCGCTTTCGGCTTATGTACAGGGAGGCGAGTATGCCGCACCGCAGGGAACTTATAAAGAGGAAAATGACTTTGTTCCCGTGAACAAGGTGCTTTCCATGACGCCAGCAGAGTTTTTCAATACGGCGAACGCTCTGATGCAGGTCAACCCGCCCGCCGATGCGGATGAGGAACTGCTGAAGAAACTCTCCGCCATCAATGTGGGCGCGGGCAAGACCTTCGACGCCGCCCTCCTGGGCGAAGGAGCTGCCGAGCGCTGGACGCAGATGCTTCAGGGGCTTCGCGCTACGCTTGCCGCCGACGGCGCGAAGTATGAGCAGAAGCTCGGTCAGTGGATCTATTACGGCAAGCCCATCGGCGACTTCGGCACGGAGTATACTTACCGCGCGATGGTAGCGCTGGTGGGGCTTGGCGCCAACACCGTGGACGTGGCGATCTATCCCAAGACAGCGGTGGATGAGACCGGCGCTGCGCTGACCGGAGAAAAGAAGTATACGCTCCACTTTGAAACCCTTCCTCCCACGCTGGAGGGCGGCTTCTGGTCCGTGACCGCCTACGGAGAGGATGATTTCCTCATTGACAATTCCATCGACCGCTACTGCATCAACGACCGCTCCGACTTCAAGCTGAATGCGGACGGCACATTGGATATTATCCTGTCCAAGGATGCACCGGAAGACACCTCTAACTGGCTGCCTGTTTCCGACGGGGAATTTCACCTGTTCATGCGGATCTATGTACCGGATATGACAGCACTGGATAGCTGGCAGCCACCTGTTATCCGCGAACAATAAGGAGATGGAAAAAGAACGGCTATGAAACGTATTGCAGCAATGCTTCTTACATCGGTACTATTGCTGTCCTGCGTCGGCTGTGCGCAGGATGGGCGCAGGATGGGCGCAAAGAGCCGGGCGCGGAAAAGGCAGACCTGGGTCTGACCGCCGAGGTCAAGCCCGCCACAGACTTTACGGCAAAGGCAAATGCTGCCGTCTACGATGAACTTGACTTCGATGATAAGCAGGAATATGAATTCGCCACCCGTGGACTGATCGACGCGCCGGAAACACTGGAACTAAGAGCAGTGACCGTCAGGTGTATGAGCGGAGCATATTCCCTGGTATCTTTGACACAACGGCACAGCAGGCCTATATGGAAAATACGGAGACATACGAGCAGCTGTTCCTCGATGCGGAGAAATACCGCATTATCCAACAGGCACTTGCTGAGCGGCTCTATCGCGAACTGCACGGAGACTCAAAATAACGGAGGTGCAGCATGACAATCACGGGTTAAAAATCCATGCGAACACAACCTGTTATGCTGTTTTTGCCCCCCAAAAAAATGAAACTATGCGAGAGAGGTTGTGGGTGTTTTGATTTTTTTAATTCCCTTCTAATTCAACGATTATCCCTGTAATTTAACGAATGCCTCTGTGATTCAACGATTACCTCAGCCGTTTAACGATTACAACGGCTTATAATGCCAAAATAGACCAAAAACGCACAAACCCCGCCGCAGAATTGCCTGCAGCGGGGTTTGCTTATGTGCTGAAACAGTCGAAAAGCCTTATTTCAAGCGGTTTTCGGGCATAGAAAAAGTCCACCGTAATTCTATCAAAATTACGGTGGACTTATGGCGGAGATGGAGAGATTTGAACTCTTAACAAATGCAGTATTTAAGCCATAAAACGGCTTACTGTGTAAAATCTGTGCAATGCGTTGAAATTCTGTTGCTTTTAGTAGTTGTTTTCAAAGTATGTATTCAGCTTATTAAGTGCCTCTGTTTTGTGCTTCTGCGTAAGGTGAGTGTAGATGTCTGATGTAGTGGAATATTGAGCGTGACCTAAAATTTCCTGAACATCCTTTATGTTCAGATTAGCCTCAAAACAGATTGTAGCAAAGCCGTGTCGGGCAATGTGGGGAGTAAGTTCGGCAAGGCCTGTGGCAGTCTGATAGTCTTTCCAAAGTTTATCAAAGCGTGACTGTGTGTAATATTCGCCGTCACAATTAAAGACAATTTCATTTTTCTTTCCCTTGATTTTAAGTAACTCTGTTTCAAGACCTTTTGTAAGCAGTACATCACGCTTGCCTGCCTCTGTCTTCGGCTCTTTTATGTGTGGTGCATTGTTTACATGATACAATGACTTTGTGATATGTATTATATGGTTTTCAAAGTCTATGTCGCTCCATTTAAGAGCCAATGCCTCGCCTCGTCTGACACCTGTATTGAGAAAGAAAAACGCAAGCAATCCTCCCGGGGCAGAGATTGAATTTTTGATAATCTCGATTTCCTCGTATGTTGGGGCTCTGCGGTGCGTTCTTTTAAGATTCTTGCTTATTTGTATGTATTGGCAAGGATTGTTTGTTATATATTCATTTTGTGCGGCATAGGTGAAAATAAGGCTAAGTACGGATGCGTATGCTTTAACGGTTTTATATGCCCAAGATTTAGGAAACTTCGCTATATAGCGGTTGATTTCACGAAGTCCGATGTTTGTTATAGGCTCATCGCCAAAATAGTCAACAGCCCGTTCTGCTCGAGGCTTGTATGCCTTGATAGAACCTTGAGCAAGAGTTTCAAATGCATCAGCTTCCCATTCTTCCGCAATAGCAGAGAACGGCATACCTGACTTAGTTTGCTCACTTTCGGGATTATAAGCAAAAATTTTCTTTTCGAGTTCTTTTTCGGTTCTTGCTCTGAATATGTGTCTTTTGCCGTCATAGACGATTGATTTTTCATAAAGCCCGTCAGGTCTGCGGTAGTATTTTTGATTCGCAGATTTAGAACCGCACCAAGGGCAGAATTTAAAATCAGACTGCAAAGTCTTTTTGCATCTCTTGCATTTCATAAAAAACACCTCTGTATTCATTTTTTATTGACACAAAGGCTAATTTATCTTATAATAATTAAAGACTTTCCACAGTCTTGTATGGCCTTTGCGTCGTACACCGCTCTATCCTGCGCCAACAGGGTAGGGCGGTTTTTTATTTTGTTTTAATTTAAGCTACGCTTGGTTTATAGTTTACGATAGCAACCTCGGTAAGGGAATTTTTGAGGTTGTCAATAATATGTTCAATCTGTCTTAATACAGTACCATTGTATGATACTTCTCCGCATTGACTGCACTTTGAACAAGGAACATTGCGAATGATGACAATGCAATTGCCCAAATCTTCAACATAAGTTGTTGTGCTGTCAATCATATTACCCTTACAATAAAAGCAAGTCATAGTTATTGCTCCTTTCTTGTTTTAAAATCACTTTCCCATTTATCGGGGCTTGGTTCGTATGCCGTGATTATCCATAGAAGATTGTTTCCGACACCTGCCACCACATGAAGAGGTCTGCCAACCTTACACTCAAGTACGAGAGCAGACGGATAAGGAAAATCATTGGGATAATCCTCAATAATATCACCGTACATAATACAACGCTTTATATCGTCAAGTTTGATTTTTCGTTCTCTGCACCGTTTGAAAACATGATCTGTCATTTGTATGTTTTCATCTCTGCAAAGCAAACGCATTTGCTCGATATTCAATAGTATGCCCTCTTTCGTATGTTAGTTATTCTATGTTGCTTATTTAATCACCAGACCGTGGATGTTCTGGTGATGCCGGCAAATCCCACATAGGGGGGAATATTGTTGTAAATAAAACAAAATCAATAAACCCTGCTGTAAAATCCTACAGCTTTGCCGAGGATTTTTATATTATTTATATTTTCGTTGTAAAACACCATTGGCTTGTATGTTGGATTTTCGGGGCGAAGTTCTATGCTGTTTTCGGTTTTATAAACTCGCTTGAGGGTCGCCTCGTCTTCAATAAGCACCGCTGCGATTTCTCCGTTTTCTACCTCCGGCTGTTCTCGTATGAACACTATGTCGCCGTCAAAAATTCTCGCATTAATCATACTGTCGCCTTTGCACCGCAGAGCAAAGGTGCCTTTTGTTTTTTCGGGCATATTTATGTAATCTTCTATATTCTCTTCTGCAAGAATAGGCTCACCACAGGCTATTGTGCCCAGTAATGGAACTTTAACCATTGTAGGTATTGGCTCTATATTTTTGATGTTGGAGAGGTTTGCTTGTTCGATTTCTCTTTCCATTGAAACATCGTCAAATCCCATAAGCCAAGCCTCACTTACATTTAAAGCCTTAGCTATTAAATATGTGCGAGTTTGCTTAGGTTTGAACTTTCCTGACATATATTGGCTCATAGCGGATTTAGGTATTTGTGTTCTTTTGCATAATTCAGTTTGAGTTATGCCTTTTAATTCCATAGCTTTTAATAACTGTTTATAAAATTCAGCCATAAGTTTCACCTCGTCTTTACTTGCATTATATAATAAAGTTTAGAAAAAATCAAGATATTTTTCAAAATTGTTTAGAAAAATTGAAATTTTGTATTGACAAATGATTTTTAATGGGTTATACTTAGTTTAGAAAAACTAAACAGGAGGTGACTACAAATGAATAATCCAGCTTTTGATTACAGCAAGCTCAAAGGCAGAATTAAGGAGAAGTGTGGAACTTGTTTCAACTTTGCTAAGAGTTTAGGCTGCTCAAGCAACACTTTGTCGGCGAAAATCAACAATGCAAGTGATTTTTCACAGACAGAGATTATCAAATCAGTTGATATTCTTGGATTAAAGAAAGAGGATATTTCAACTTATTTTTTTACACCGAAAGTTTAGTTTTCTAAACTTTTACAGATACCAAGAGAACAGCATAGAAAAGGAGATGTGAAAAGTGAACTTATGTATAATTATGATACTAACAAATCTGTGTATATCTGTGGTATTCTTAACTATCGCAATAAAAATAATAGCTGTCCGCATTATAAAAACGCTTGACAGCTATTTGAATAAATATGATGCACAGATTATGGATTTAATTCGCTGGGCAAAGGGTTTAGACAAACATCAATGAACGCTTTTCCAACAGGAGTAAGTGTTGCAACTCCTTTATGTAAATCAAATTTTTGATTACTGTTATTTAATTTGTTCATGGCTTCTATTTGATTTTTGAAATCTACTACTATAGGTAAAGAATCAAAAATCTTATAGACTGAATCATCAGTTATGTGTTGATCATATGCGATGCTTATAAGACCCATACGAGATAAAGACGATAAAGAAATTGATTGTTGCTCAATTGAATCGCAAAACTCATTACTACAAAAAATATTAGTTTGCAAAATTTTATAATCGCCTTTTTCAAACTTTATCATTATTTCGCATATTGGCAAATTTTCTTCAACTGAAAAACATTTTAGGTTTTGGGCATCTATAGGCGACATTTGTTGAATGATGTCAGAAAAAGACGGATGAATTTTTTCGATTTTTCTACTGTCGAATGAATTGACGATTAACTTTTCAAACATTTCACGAATTTCGTCTTCATTCATAAAGTATTTCGCTTTTTCAAGAGCAGGTCCAATAATCGATTCTCTCGATTCAACTTTATGTTCTGTTGGAATATTATCTACACCCTTTTGAATGTTAGCTTTAAAGTCTTCAAACTTTTTTTGGCGCTTTAATTCGGCTTTTATTGAAGCATAATGTATGCCACCTACAGTTAAGTTTATGAAATCGGCTAACAGACCACCTACAACTTTTGTTGGTGGATTTGTAAGATTACTTACTGCTTCTGATTCTAAAACAGCTTTTGTAACACCATAAGCAGTATCATTTATATTTTGGTCACTCATATGTGCACCACCTTTCTAAAATTAATAATAACATTATTTGGGTAATAAAGCAATAAAATATCGAAAAGAATAGTAGAACTTGAAAAAGTTCTTGCCGCACAGGGGGAACCAGCGTAAGGAGGTGAGGAGATGGACGAGCTTGAATATGAAAAAAAGCAACACCACTATTGGCATACAGCATTTTGCATAGCAGTGTCGCTTTTGTCTGCAACTTGGGCAGGTATTATATTTTGGGTTTTAGTTCCGTAGGGAAGGTGAAAAAATGTGTTTGAAATATATTTATTAGGAATTATCGGGATTGCACTTGAAATAACTGCTTTGGTTTATACATTTGCATACAAAAATTCAAAGTATGTCATATCAATGTTAATGCACATACTTGGAACAGTTTGCTGCTTATTGCATTTGTGCTTTATTCTACTTTTCTGGGGACTCTAACACTATATTTCTTAGCAATAATCTTTACAAATTCTTCTAAAGTTTCTCTTGTTTCATCGTAACAAAGATTAGCTATGCCGTTATTTATGCTGTCAATATAATTCCATTCTGATTCATCAATGTATAAATATATTTCCGTGGCACATTTACCAAAATCTGTTTTTGAAGTGTTGTTGTGGTGATACACAACGGCACCTGCACTTGCTATATATGATTCTATAACTTCGGTTCTATGCTTGACATAGAATTCATTGTTTTCTTTTACATTTTCCGAACGCATTGTCAACTCTTTTTCCTTAATTGAGTAATGACCGTTTATTATAGCAGTAACTATCGGAGAAACAATGGAAAGCAAGAGTGCCGAGATAGAAACAATTAGAGCAATGGTACTATCCAATCTTTACACCTCCTTTCATAGTTAATCATAGCACTAAAAGAGGTATAAAGCAATTAAATAAAAAAGAGGTGAGAAGATGAAAAAAGAAGACAGAGATAAGGTTATAAATGCTTTATCAGAATTTGTTGTAAGGGTAGCAAAAGGAGAAGCGACCTCTACAGCAGAAGTTGCTGTTCTGCCTGAGGTCGCCAAGGTTTTGTTAGTCTTTGAGGGCTGAATTTTGAAGTACTTCATTTATGCCTTTAAAGAGTTCAGTATAGAATTTAGCCATTTCTTCGCCGTTCTCACCGCAGGGAGACATATCAGAACTGTTAGCCTTTGCGACTGCAATTTCTTTGGCATACAATGCCGCAATTTTTGCAATTGAGTCTTCTCTCATAATTACACCTCACTTTCATTATATAGTGTAATGAATTGCGGTTCATCACTGCATATAGTATATCATAGAAAGTTGGTGAAATCAATGCACATCAATGAATTTGCTGGAATATTGCTCAAAAGCAGAAAACAGAAAGGCTTTTCGCAAAGTGAGCTTGCTAAGAAATCGGGCTTTACTAAAAGGGCTATCCAATACTGGGAGAAAGGAGAGAAAAGCATTTCACTTGAAAACGCTGATAAGTTGCTTAAGGCGTTAGGCGTACAGATTACTATTGGAACTCAATAACAACTCGTTATCGAGTTTAATTTTAAGGAGGAAACAAAATGTTAAATAACAAAGGACAGATTGTCATTTTCGCAGACAAAGCCACATCAGGCTCAAATGTAGTATCTGCGTGTGTATCAGATGAAACCGCAAAGGCTCTTAACGAGCTTTGCGAGAAGTCCGGAAAGAAGATGTCGAGCCTTGTTCGCACTCTCATTGAGGACGCTATCAGCTTAGTTACGATTGTGGGGGAATAATATGCCACGAGAAAAAACTTTGTTTCGAGACAACCTCGACAGGTTAGACGCTGCGTTTCCGGATAGGGAAGTTTTGCAGTATCGGGACATCGCAAAGTATCTCGGAAAAAGTTGCGTTACTGTTAAGAGACACTTTCAAAAAGACTATAACAAGAAACTCGGCGGTATAAGCAAGGCAGTTCTTGCAAGTATTTTGAGCTGATTAAGGAGAAGAATTACAATGGCACTCAGACACATTAAAACAAAACGCAGTCTTAAGGACGAGAACAAGCACTTACATAGCTTAGTCAGGCACCTACGGATTGAGCTTGAGAATGCAAGGCTTGACCTCGGCATTAAAGAGGATACAATCAACGGCTACCGCAAGGAGAACATCAAGCTCAGACAGCGTATTAACAGTATGTATGATTACGATTTTTTCGGAGAGGAGGTGTAACTGATGAACAGATTAATACACAACGGATTCAACGAGCCGTACAGAATTATTGATGTCAACAACAACGCACTCAGTCTTGAAGATGTACCTAACAACCTTATCGGCTTAGTACATAAACTTGAGGACTATGAGGCAACAGGCTACAATCCCGACTTCATCGACACCATTCCGCACATTCTCAGGGATATGTCGGCGCTTCTCGAAAATCCCACAGCCGAGAACATCAAGACTTGCAAGTCTAAGATTAACTACATTTTAAGTGCAAAAGAAGAAAACCGCTGACAGCACGGCAATGCTTTCAGCGGTTTAAGGATATAATATGAAATCAATCAACATTATTATATCCTTAATTTTATAAAAAATCAAGGAGGAAATATGCAAAGAATGACATCAAAACTGCACGATTTTGCTCCCGTTTTATATGTAAATAAAGAAGGGAAGCATCTCACCCCAGCGGAAATATCAGTAGGTCAGACGCGAGAAGTGTTGCAAAGACTTTGCGAATACGAGGAAACCGGATTATTACCTGATGAAATCTTAGAACTAAAAAAATCAAGGAGGAAACATAATGCACACATCAAAAATTACAATTAAATCACTTTTCGGCATTTCCGAGCAGGAAATCAGAGCATATAAAAACAGAACAGCTCTGTACTATCACAATCCACTCTTGCTTGAATATAAATTTGTTGCCGTAAGCATTGTGGATACTCTATTGTACTTAGAATGTACAAATCAAAAGCAGGATGATTTTTATACAATCACGAGGAAAGCTCAGACAGCACAAACCGCTATCGGTGGGAACAACGGCAACCTCCTCGCAGACTACGCAGGCAAATATAAAATTACAGTTTTAAGCACCGGCAGTAATTCGCTCGTTGTGAAGCTTATTCGTAAATGAGGGTGATAAGATGATTACTTACAATCAATTCTGCAACACATTTGCGGTAAGCGTTGGCAGTGCTGTATTTGAGGAAGTAAAACGGAGGGCAGAACATAAGCGTAATTACATAATAAGCCACTTTGGTGACGGCAACGGTGCAAGGCTTACTGAAAAGTATATGCTTGAGCTTATGCGTGATGAACTTTGCTCATTTACCTTAGAGCAGTCAACAAGGCTTGCTGTGGGAGGTGTTTAAGAGTGTGTTACGGTTTAGCTCCAAATGCACCTATACCGCAAAAGAAAGGTGAATGTGCTTGCTGCGGTTACGAACTCAGAGAAGATTATACATATTTTGAGGACAGCGAGTGCAACAAATTTTGTAGTAAAGACTGCGCAGCAGAATTTCATAAAATCACAGAAAAGGAGTGGTAATGATGAACGAACAGTCACAGCTTATTGTAGTTAAGCAAATACCGATTATTATTGAAAAACTTGAGTCTGTTAAATCTGAAATTGAGCACAAGGTAAATGTTGCTTGCTCAATGGTTTGCACAGATGAGAACTACAAAGAAATCAAAAAAATTCGTTCGGCTCTCAACAAAGAGCTTGCCGAGTTTGAAAGTCAGAGAAAAGCCGTTAAGTCCGAGGTAATGACGCCGTACGAGCATTTTGAAAGCGTGTATAAGGAGTGTATTTCCACACCTTATAAAAAAGCTGATTCAGCATTAAAGAGCAAGATTGAGGCTATCGAGCAGGGGCTTAAACAGGAAAAGCACGATAAATCAAAAGCGTATTTTAATGAGTATGCCCAAACGCTCGGTATTGATTTTGTAAGGTACGAGCAAGTCTGCTTGAGCATTACGATGACGGTTACCCTTAAAAAGCTCAGAGAAACAATCAAGGCTTTTCTTGACAAGGTTATGGACGACATAAAGCTCATTGCAGTGCAGGAGCATAAAGATGAAATCCTGTACGAGTACAAACGGTCTTTGAATGTATCGGCTGCAATAACTTCCGTAACCGAGAGGTACAAGGCTATTGAAGAGGAGAAAGCAAGGGCAGAAGCCGAACAGCTCGAACGAAAAAAGGCGGAGCTTAACGAACAGATTAATATTAAAGAATATGAGCCGTTTACAGCTAATGTTCCTACCGAGGTGGCCGCACCGGTTGAAGAGGAACAGCTTGCAATGGCAGATAAAAAAATATATCCACTCAGCTTTACGGTTTACGGAACAAAAACACAGCTTAAAGACTTTGCTTTAGCGGTAAAACAGTTAATTAATGAAAGAGGTTTAAAATATGAGTAATTATAATATGACAAAATCAAGCAACACAGCAATGCAGGGAAAGCCCAAATTTTCGGCTATGCTTAGCACAAAGGGATTTCAGCAGGCACTTGCAAATTCCCTTAAAAGCCCTAAGGAAATTCAGAAGTTCACCGCCGCTATTACCTCGGTTGTAAGCACCAACAAGGAGCTTGAAAAATGTGATGCCGGTACTATTCTTTCGGCCGCACTCTGCGGTCACTCTCTCGGACTTCCTCCGTCACCACAGCTCGGACAGTATTACTTGGTGCCGTTTAACGACAGAAAGAACAACAGAACAGTTGCTACATTCGTACTCGGCTATCGTGGCTATATCCAGCTTGCTATTCGCAGCGGTCAGTACAAGCGACTTAATGTTGTTGAAATTAAAGAGGGCGAGCTTGTGAGTTGGAACCCGCTTACAGAGGAAATTGAGGTAAAACTCATTTCAGATGAAAGCGAAAGAGCGGTTGCAAAAACCATTGGATATTACGCTTGTTTCAGATATATAAACGGCTTTGAAAAGGCTCTTTATTGGAGCAAAGAGAAGATGAAAGAGCATGCTATCAGATACTCGGCAGGTTACAAAAACGATGTAAACAAAGGCACTTCATACACCTTTTGGGCAAAGGACTTTGACAGTATGGCAAAGAAAACAATGCTCAGACAGCTTATTTCAAAGTGGGGCGTAATGAGCGTGGAAATGCAAAATGCTTTTGAGGCTGACACACACGCAATTAACAGCGACGGCAGCGTTGATTATGAGGTGAGCGAGGAATGCGATACAGAGCCGAATTTAGACGATATACCGCCGTTTGAGGAAGAACCGCCTGCAATGTCGGCACAAAGTGAGCCGTTTTCGATTGACGACCTTGCGGAATGATTAACTTAAAAATAATCTCGACAGGCAGTAAAGGCAATGCGGTTTTGCTTGATAATCAGATCTTGATTGACTGCGGTGTGCCTTACTGCCGACTGTCGGCTTTAGCCGATAGGATAAAATATATTTTTCTTACGCATCGGCACAGCGACCACTTAAACACAAGCACATTACGCAGGCTTTGCACAGAGCACCCGAGCATTAAGGTGATATATAACGGCTACCTTGCAGGCGCTTTGTATAAAGACTGTTCGGATTTTATTTTTAAAAGCTCTTTTATTACAGAACCACGAAAATGGTACCAAATAGGAGCTGTTACATTTGAAAACGAAATGCTCATACATGATGTGCCAAATTGTGCGTGGAAGATTTTTATTAAATCGAACTATGGCGATACATTCAGAGTGATTTACGCTACCGATACAAACAGCCTTGAGCATATCAGAGCTAAGGGTTACGAACTCTATTTAATAGAGTCTAATTACGATAAAGACGAAATTATAAAACGAATGAAAGAAAAAACAGCCTGCGGCGGCTATATGTACGAGGACAGAGTGCTTAAAACGCATTTATCAAAGCAGCAGGCGGACGAATGGCTTTATAAAAATATGGGCGAGTACAGCTCGTTTATTTATATGCATACTCACGAAGATTAAATTGAATAGGAGTGATGTAATGGCTGGACAACCAAAGCAAGGTTTAGACTTTGCCGCTTGGGATGTTCACATTTTCGATGACGATGAGAGATTTGATGTGCTTATCGATGCACAGGGATGGAGCGGCTTTGGCGTGTTCTTCTATATTTGCACGAAAGCATATGCCACTAATGGTTATTACTATGAGTGGCGAGAAAAAACCAGTGCGGCCGCAATAGCGAAACGAATGAGCGGTGGAATTAAATCAGATACGGTAAAACAGGTAGTACAGCTTTGCTTACAAATTGGGCTGTTTGACAACGGGCTATTTGATAGGGAAAGAATACTGACAAACAAAATGATGCAAGAACGGTATATGTACGCTATTGAGAAACGTTCTAAGCGAGGTCGCACAATTAATAAAGATTATTGGCTTTTGAAAGAAGATGAAACAAAGGCTTATATAATTGTACCCGAAAATGAGCATAATCTCTCCGAAAATGGGAATAATCTCGCCGAGAATGACATAAAGAAAAGTAAAGGAAAGGAAAGTAAAGAAAAAGAAAAGAAAAGCGATGTTTTTATTTCTTTATTGTTGAAAGATGAAAGTGATTATCAAGTGACATTTTCTCAGTTGAATAATTTAAAAAATATTTACACATTGATTGATGTTGAAAACGAACTCGTAAAGATGTCTAAGTATTTTGAGCTGCACCCCGATAACAGAAAATCGCTTGATGATATAAAAAGCTATATAGACCGTTGGTTATTAAAGAGGAGTGATGAGGTTGACGGCATACGAAAGAATAATTCAAAAGTACCTGCCAAAAGACGGAGCACAGGAGCGTTTAACACAGGCGAGGTTGTACTCTGAGCTTACGGCAGAGGAAAAGGCACAGCGAGAGGCGGATATTTTTAATGCGCAAACAGGCAGGCTGACAGGCTATGACTGCGATAAATGCAAAAACAAGGGTACGATATACAGCACAGTAAAAAGGGATTTTTGCGGTACAGAAACCTTTGAGGTGGTTAGCCGACCATGCGAGTGCTTAAAGATGAGAGCAGAGTTTAAGAGAATTAAGAAAAGCGGACTTGCAAGGCTGATTGAAAGGTACAATTTCGGAACATATATTGTGAAGAGCGAATGGCAGGCTTACATAAAGAAATGTGCCGAGGATTTCGCAAACAATCCTGTAGATTGGTTTTACATCGGCGGTCAGTCGGGCTGCGGTAAAACGCATATTTGTACAGCAATAATCGGTTCGCTGTTAAAGCAGGGCAGATCTGCAAGGTATATGCTTTGGGGCGATGACATAACGGCTATTAAGCAAGCAGTAACAAACGCTGAGCAGTACGAAAAACTTATGAGCAATGTAAAAAATGCCGGTGTGCTGTATATTGACGATTTTTTCAAAACACGCAGCGGCGAGGGAATAAGCAACGCCGATGTGAATACAACCTTTAAAATCATAAACCACCGCTACAATGAGCAGCTGCCAACAGTGATAAGCTCCGAGCTTTCCATAAACGAGATTGCGGCGATTGATGAGGCATTAGGCAGTCGCATAGCCGAAATGACAAGAACGCATAAGATTTACATTTCAAAGGATAAAAGCAAAAATCAGAGGTTTTACTATGGATAAAGCAGTAACAGAATTTTTTATGAAAATGGAAAAAGTGCCGACTGTAACAGCTCAGGAACGCAGAGTGAGGGTCATTAAGGGCAAGCCGATATTTTATGATTCACCGAGAATAAAATCGGCAAAGGCTTTACTTGTAGCTCATCTAAAACAGCACAGACCGTCAAAGCCGTATGATAGCGGTGTAAGGCTGAGGGTAAGCTGGCTTTTTCCAAAAGGCAGACACAAAGACGGTGAGTATCGTATTACAAAACCCGACACAGATAACCTACAAAAAATGCTCAAGGACTGTATGACGCTCTGCGGATTTTGGACAGATGATGCACTTGTGGCAAGCGAGATATGCGAAAAGTTTTGGGCAGATGTGCCGGGTATTTACATAAGGATTGAACAGTTATGAACATCTCGCAGGTTAAACGCAGTCTTGGGCGAAAGGTGCTTTACAACGGTACAGAATACATTCTGACAGGCTGCATCATCAGACGAGGCGCAACAGGTCAATTTTATTATCAGGCTGAAATAAAGGATTTAAACGCTAATTCTGCATTGTTGTATTGCAGACTTGAAGATTTGGAGGAGCTTTAAAAAAATGGAAGAAAAATTAAAATGCGAAGTGTGCGGTGCTTTGGTTACAAGAAAATCCGCAAGTCAAAAATATTGTGCCGGTTGCCGCGCTAAGGCTAATAGTTTTAAAGCAAAACTTCATCTTTCCTATGATTTTAAATTCTGTAGACTATGGTTTGCCTCAAAATAGAAAAAGGATATTCATTGTCGGATTTCGTCATGACCTAAATATAGGAGAGTTTTCCGAACCGGAACACATTGAGTTAACAATGACTGCGAAAGATTATTTATCTCAAAAAGTGGATTTGAAATATTATTTAGGACAAAAAGGTTTTGAATGGGTTACTACTCCAGCTAAACATAAAAACCACACACGAGTGAATCGTGATGTTATAGGCTGTCAAACTGCAAATCAACAGTTTAATTGGATTGGAGATCTACGACTGGAAATCCCAACGGAAGAAATGAGAAATAACGAAAACATCTATGTTGGTAAATATGAAGGACAAGAATTAGTAGCAAGAAAAATGACACCGGCAGAATGTTTGCGTTTGATGGGATTTGAAAATTTTAATATAGTTGTTGATGATAAAAATGCATATAGGCAGAGTGGCAACTCGATTGCAGTTCCTGTTATGAAAGCTTTAATTGGGAAAATATGTAATACAATAAAAATGGATTTGGAGAGTGAGAGTAAATGACTAAGACTTTTTGCAACAAGTGTGGAAAAGAATTAAAATACGGCGACCACAGAAAAGTTGAATTAACCGTAAGACCATACACTACATACGGCGGCAGATTTAATTTAGATTACTGCGAAAGCTGTTTCAAGGAAATTATCGGCGAGGAAGAATATAACTCTATGATACAGCGAGAAGCCGAGTACAAGAAAAGAATTGAGGAAAGAAAAAAGGAAAGGAGCTTGCACAATGACTAATTATGAGAAAATCAAACAGATGTCGATTGACGAAATGGTTCAAGGTGATATTACTTTGCTCGGGTGTGTCGGTCATGTTCCGATGGAATATTGTAATAAATTCCACGGTAACTGCATTGATTGCAAAAAACATTGGCTTGAAAGTGAGGCAGAAGAATGACATCAAAAGAGACTATGCATAAAGCAATCAATACATACGGTGTGGGAAATCAGATAATAAAGACTGTCGAGGAACTGTCTGAATTATCGCAGGCTTTGTGTAAAAGCCTTATAAAATTAAATTATACTAAAGAAAAAATATCACTTGAAGATGATTTGAAATCTGTTGATAACATCTTTGAAGAAATTGCTGATGTTGAAATTATGCTTGAACAATGCAAGATAATGTTTCAATGCGATAAAGAAGTGAATAAATGGAAACAGAAAAAGATTGAGCGGCTTGAAAGAAGATTGGAGAGTGGAAATTAATGACTCTTGACGAATTAAAAGCAGAAATAACGGAACGCATAGAAAGCGAGCAGGACAAGCTGAACAGGCTTAACGACTGCAAAAGCAGAAAAGACAGAAACTATTACATAAGTGAGGGAATGTTGCTTGCATATGGCATTGTAGCTGATTATCTTGACGATTTGGAGGTGATAACTTGACGGCTAAAGAGATTAAGGAGATTAACCGAGAGATTTCACGGCTGAGGGCGAAGATAGTACGCATTTCTGCCGAGGCTGACAATACATCGCCTAAGCTGTCGGATTTACCGAGTGCAGGTCAAACATCTGACAAGGTCGGCAATGCGGTTGTGCAGATTGCAGATATTCAGAGGGAGATACAAAATCTTGAAATCCGCCGAAACGCAGCACTTAACAGCTTATCTCGTGACGATTTTGTGGAGAATTGCTTGTTTATGCGATTGGCATTGCATTACAGCTGGGCGAAGATTTTAACCAAGGTAGGCGGTAATAACACAATCGACAGCATAAAGAAAATGTGTTACCGTCATCATTGGTGAATTTGTCCCGATGTCCCGAATAGGGGTGATATAATATAAAATGAAGAAACCAACAACAAGAGGTATTTTGAAAATCTCCTTTTAAATAATAACGGCAAACGGCAGACCGCTCTCACTTGAGGGCGGTCTGCTTATTTTACATAAAGAGAGGTGGTGACGGTGGCAAAGGGAAAGTATGAAAAATGGCTTAAAAAAGAAAATTTACTACTGCTTGAGGGCTGGGCAAGGGACGGCTTGACCGACGAGCAGATTGCTAAGAATATGGGTGTTTCATACTCAACGCTAAAAGATTGGAAAAATAAGTATTCGGCTATTTCGGCTGCCCTAAAAAAGGGCAAAGAGGTTGTAGACTATGAAGTTGAAAACGCTTTGTTATCTTCAGCGCTTGAGGGCAACACTACCGCTCAAATATTTTGGCTGAAAAACCGCCGCCCCGACAAGTGGCGGGATAAGCAGAAAGAAGAAACCGACAAGACCGCACTTGACAAGCTCGACAGCATTTTGAAAGAAATCAAAGAGGACGCAGAAAGGAGCACAGACAATGCCGTACACGAGTAAGCAAAAGGAATACATAGCAAACGCTACACATCGTTGGAACATAAAAAGCGGTGCGGTGCGTTCGGGCAAAAGCTATGTTGATGTTACCTGCATAGTTCCTATGCGTATTCGTGAAAGAATAGGCAAGGACGGCTTGTGCTTTATCATCGGAGTGTCAAAGGAAACTATCGAGCGAAATGTTTTACAGCCTATGCGTGAGCGTTACTCTTCCGACATTGTGGGTACAATCAACAGCCGAAACATTGCAAAAGTGTGCGGTGAGGATGTCTATTGCCTCGGTGCGGAAAAGGTCAGTCAGGTTGCTAAAATTCAGGGTGCGTCCGCTAAGTATATCTATGGCGATGAGGTTGCCAAGTGGAATGAAGATGTTTTCAATATGCTTAAATCCCGACTTGACAAGCCTTATTCGTGCTTTGACGGCAGCTTAAACCCCGAACACCCTACGCATTGGCTAAAAAAGTTTATAGACAGTGACGCAGATATTTATTTGCAGGAATACACGATTTTCGATAATAAATTCTTATCCGAGGAGTTTGTGAAGAACCTTTGCAATGAGTACGAGGGCACTATTTTTTATGACCGCCTTATACTCGGGAAATGGGGGCGTGCAGAGGGTGCGATTTACCGCAGATTTGCCGACAATCCAAAGAATTTTTACTGCCGAATTACCGACAAAATCAATACAGATTTACCGTACAGGCAGTTTTTGAAATCGGAACTTGAAGAAGTAACAATCGGCATTGACTTTGGTGGCAATAAATCGGGCCACGCATTTGTGGCAACGGCAAAGACAAGAGGCTACAATAATTTAATAGCATTGAAAAGCGAACGACACTTCGGTGAATACGACGGAAACGATATTGACAGGCTGACAATTAATTTTGCACAGTCTGTTTTTGATTTATGCGGTGTTGTGGACTTTGTGTATTGGGATAATGCCGAAACTGTACTCGGTCGAGGAATTAAAAGAGCGTTTGAGGAGCATTTTCCAAATACGATAGTCAGACCGGCACGCAAATGTCCTGTACAAGACCGTATTCAATGCACCTTGCGGCTTATGGGTGCAGGCAGGTTCTTTTACACTGACGGCTGCGACACGCTGAAAACGGCTCTTTGTGAGGCTGTTTGGAACGATAAAAAACTTGTTGACGAAAGACTTGACGATGGCTCAACCGACATCGACAGCCTTGACAGCTTTGAATACACATTTGAACGGGATATGAAAAGATTTATAAGGGCGGTGTAATATGCAATTTTTAAACTATTTGAAAGGAGTGTGGCAGAGGTTGTTTCCGCTGAAAGACATTAAGCAGGCACTTGGCATTAAGCCTGCAATTACAGACGATATGCTCTCAAGCATCGAGCTTTGGCAGAAGTGCTTTTCGGGCAATGCTCCTTGGCTTAATGACGATGTAATAAGCCTTAGACTTGAGCAGGCGATTACAAGAGAGTTTGCAAACATCACGCTTAACGAAATGACCGCAAGCGTAAGCAATGACAAATTGCAGAAAATCTTTGAAACCGCAACGGAAGACCTTAACTCCGAATTGCAGTCGGGCCTTGCAACAGGCGCAATGGTGATTAAACCGTTAGGCGGCGACAAGGTGCAGTATATTTCCGCAAATGCCTTTGTGCCGATTGAATTTGACGCAAGGCATAGGCTTGTAAAAGTTATCTTTCCTGAATTTAAGAAGATCGGCGACAACTATTACACAAGGCTTGAATATCATAGCCTTGATAAGGACAAGGGCTTGACAATTACCAACACTGCTTATGTGTCTGCAAGTGAGGGGCAACTCGGAAGAGAAATTCCGCTTGCGGCAGTTGACGAGTGGGCAAGCCTGCCGAATGCTGTTACTTACCCTGCAATGCTCCGCCCTGCTTTCGGTTATTTTCGCACACCGATTAAAAATACGATTGACGGCTCTTCTTGCGGTGTTTCTGTCTACGCAAATGACATAAATCTTATTCGTAAAATAGACACACAATTCGGCAGACTTGATTGGGAGTTTGAGAGCGGCGAAAGGGCAATACATGTTGATGCCGCAGCTTTCAAGAAAGAGGGTACTGAAAAACTCAACAAAAGACTTTACAAAGCTGTAGATGTTGACCTCGGAGATAATGAATTGTTCAAAGATTTTTCTCCTGCAATTCGTCAATCCGATATTACGGACGGGTTAAATACATATCTTCGCAGACTTGAATTTTCGGTCGGCCTTGCGTATGGCGACCTATCCGACCCCGACACTGTCGCAAAGACGGCTACGGAGATATTATCGGCTAAGAACCGAAAGTACAACACGGTATCGGCTATTCAGAAACAGCTTAAATATTGTCTTGACGATTTGGTGTATGCTCTCGCTTTTTACAATTCGCTGGCAACAAGCGGTTACACATTCGTTTGTGACTTTAAGGACAGTATTCTCACCGATGAACAGACCGAACGCACACAGGATATTCAGGACTTGAGTCTTGGAATTATGCGACCTGATGAGTATCGTATGAAATGGTACGGAGAGGACGAAAAGACTGCAAAAAAGAACCTGCCGCAAGCCTCAGAGGTAGTTGACTGATGTTTACGCCTGAGATTATGGAGGCAATCCCCACAGCGCTCGAACAGATTTTTGACAGCCTGCAAATGAGCATAATGGCTGACATTGTGCGAAAGTTGGTGCTTGCACAGGAGCTTACACCGACAAGCGTTTACAAAATCGGCAGACTTTACAAGCTCGGTAAGAGTAAATCAGCAATCAAAAGCATAGTGCAAAATACACTTGATTTAAGCAATAGTGAGATTAAAAACATCTTTTCGGGTGTTATAGAAAGCGGATATAACGAGGCTGAGAGCGCTTTTATTGAACAAGGCAAGGAGTTTATACCCTATGCCGAAAATGAACCGTTACAGCAATTTGTGAGGGCGGTGCAGGCACAGACACAGGGCGAGTGCAAGAACATTACGCAGTCAATGGGTTTTGCCAAGCGACAGCCTGACGGCAGCTTAGGCTTTACTCCTGCTGCCGATTACTACCAAGAAACTCTTGACAAAGCAGTAACCGAGATTGCAAGCGGTGCGAGTGATTATAATACCGTACTCGAGAAAACCGTAACCGAAATGATAAACAGCGGCTTGCGTACGGTTGACTATGCAAGCGGTCACAGCAACAGAGTTACCGTTGCGGCAAGGCGTGCGGTGTCAACAGGGCTGAATCAGGTTGTGGGCAAAATCAATGAGGAAAACGCCGAAAAACTCGGCACAAATTACTTTGAGGTATCGTGGCACAGCGGTGCAAGACCGACACATCAGGTGTGGCAGGGCAGAGTTTACAGCAAGGAAGAGCTTGAAAGCGTGTGCGGACTTGGTACAGTAACAGGGTTGTGCGGTGCAAACTGTTACCACTCATATTCTCCGTTTACTCCCGGCATAACCCCACGCACCTATACAGACGAACAGCTTGATCAAATGAACGCAGAGGAAAACGAGCCTGTCGAGTACAACGGTAAAAATTACACCAAGTACGAGGCAACCCAAAGACAGCGCAGACTTGAAACCACAATGCGTGCACAGCGGCAGAAAATAAAACTGCTTGAAGAGGGCGGAGCAGATGAGCAGGCTCTCATAAATGCAAGAGCAAGGTATGTAAAAACCTCCGATGAATATGTGAACTTCTCGAAAAGTATGGGACTTTCTCAACAATGGGACAGAGTGACAGTCGGCAGTAATACCGTAAAAGGCATTACAAAACCGAAGAAAGCCGAAATGCCGTTAAGAGGTATCAAGAGTGCCGATGACGGAAAAATCAGAGGTATGAACAGCAATAAACATATTGCGAAATCGGTTGACAGTGGTATAATTGAATCTGATATAAAAGAAATGGCGGTAAATGATGTGCATACAGTCGGTGAAATTGATATTAATAAATACAAATGTATTACAAAAGATATAAAATCTAATGAAGTGATTATAACTGATGAGCGTATACAGCATATAAAAGATAGGCATCCGAATGACTACGAGAAATATTATGGATATATGCATGATATAATATCAAATCCTGATTATATTATTGAAGCCAATAAACCAAATACAGCTTTACTTTTAAAATCATTTTCAGAAGGAGAAGAACAATTTAAAACTATATTAAGACTTGTTACTTCTTCTGACAACCCGAAATATAAAAATTCTATAATAACTTTTATGAAAATAAATGAAAAAGAGTGGCAAAGATTATTAAGAAATAAAAAAGTACTTTACAAATCTGAATAAAAAATATATAATTATAATAGAATAAGGATAGGTTGTTTGAGGTGGAAAATTTCGTCCCCGTCCACACGCCGATGGTTTGACAGGGAGCAATCCCGAGAGATGCAGGAGAAAGGGACGCCTGCCAAACAACCAATCCGAAGCCACTTGTACCTTGTATAAGTGGCTATTTCTATATCTAAGACTGTCAGCACTTAATCAATCGGATTGAGTGCTTTTTTTATACCAAAAATTTGAAAGGCGGTGACAAAATGAAAGTAAAAGTAGTTGTGTCGTTTAACGATAAAATGAATGGTCTTATCAACAGACCTGTCAATGAAGTCTTTGAATGTACCAAAGACCGAGCGAAAAGCCTTATTGACCGAGGTTTTGTTATTGAGGTTGAAGACAACAAAAATAAAGCAGATTAAGCACCCTTGCATTTGATTGCATAGGTGCTTTTATTTTACCCCGCCGTTGGTTTATACGGCTGAATTTCTACCGCAGGCAAAGCGGAATATAAGCTATGCAGAAAGGATTTATATTATGAAGAACATACACACACTTCTCTCTGAAATCGGTATTACGATTCCCGATGAGAAAAAGGCAGAGTTTGACAAGGTGGTGCTTGCAAATTACAAGACTGTTGCAGAGGTTGAAAAAATCACAACCGCAAGAGATAATTACAAATCACAGCTTGAAACGGCACAGACGGCACTTAAAAAGTTTGAGGGCGTGGATGTCGAAAATCTTAAAAGCGAGATTGCAAAACTCAACACAAGCCTTAAAGACAAAGAAACCGAGTACCAAACAAAAATTGCGGATATGGAGTTTAACTCTGTTCTTGACGGCGCTATTTCAAAAAGTGGTGCGAAAAACGCAAAGGCGGTTAAGGCTCTGCTTGACCTTGACAGCCTTAAAAGCTCAAAAAATCAGGCAGATGACATTACAAAGGCTCTTGAAAGCGTTAAGAGCGAAAACAGCTATATGTTCGGTTCTGATGAGCCGTTCCAAAATCCTGTAAAGAATACAGGAAACGCAGGTATTAAGTCAAACCCTCTTGCAAGTATGAGAGCGGCAATGGGACTTAGTACAGACGAAAAATAATTAATGAGGTGAAATTTTATGGCAAATTCTATTGCACTTTTTAAAACTTACACAGCCTTGCTCGATGAGGTTTATAAGCAGTCGGCACTTACAAGCGAGCTTGACGGTGCGTCCGACCTTGCAACAGCAGGTGCAAACTCCAATGAACTTATTATTCCAATGATTTCAATGGACGGTCTTGCGGATTACAGTCGTAACAGCGGTTATGTGAACGGTGATGTTACACTCACAAACGAAACCGTAAAATGCAACTTTGACCGAGGCAGAATGTTCAATGTGGACACAATGGACAATATCGAAACCGCAGGCGTTGCGTTCGGCAGACTTTCGGGCGAGTTTATCCGCACAAAGGTTGTGCCGGAACTTGACGCATTCCGCTTTGCCGCATACGCAAGTCACGCAGGCATTACCTCTGCTACACCTGCAAACCTTACCACAGGTGCGGCGGTAATTGAAGCACTCCGCAAGGGTACTACTCAGATGGATGAAGACGAAGTTCCGTACGAGCAGCGTTACCTTTACATTACACCAACTCTTTACGGACTTGTGCAGGATTTGGACACAACAAAGTCAAGAGAGGTTCTCAGCAGATTTGCTAAGATTATCACAGTGCCGCAGACACGCTTTTATACAGCGATTGAACAGCTTGACGGTACTTCTTCGGGCAAAACCAAAGGCGGTTATCAGAAAGCAACTGCCGCATCTAACATTAACTTTATGATTATTCATAAGCCTGCCCTTATCCAGTTTACTAAGCACCTTGACACTAAGGTAATTGAACCGTCGGTAAATCAGGACTCGGACGGTTACAAGTTTGGTTACAGAATGGTAGGCATTGCAGATGTGTACGAAAACAAGACCGCAGGTATTTACTGTCACACAGCGGTTAAGTCTTAAAGGAGTGTGAAGTATGACCGCTTACGCTGACGAAAGCTATTACAAAACCGAATACCTATGCGGCAGAAAGGCGGTCATTATCTCCGCCTTTGCTTATTACGCAAGAGAGGCTACACTTATTATTAACGCTTACACAGGCTCGAATATTGACGACACAAAAGAAATTGCAGAGCCTGTAAAGCTATGCTGTTGCGAAATTGCGGAGCTTATGTATAAAGCCGACAATATGGCTGACAGCGAGGGAGTAACTTCCGAAAAGGTTGGCGATGTGTCACGCTCATACGAAAGCGTTGAAATACGCAAAAAGCAGCTTAACAGGTGCGTAAAATCGGCAGTGTATAAGTATCTTGCTGACACAGACTTGCTGTATAGAGGTGTTGACTGATGTTTGCAGACACTATGCTTACCCTTTACAGGTTTAACGGCAAAGGCTTTGACCGCTATGTTATTCCGCAATGCCATTGGCAGGAGTGCAAAGCCGCTAATGTGCTTAAAAGCGGAATGCAGAACGCTGACGGAATAGTTATATACATTCCGTCAAATGCGCTTGTTCTTGCTCCGAATAATTTTTTATTTCCGAGCAACAGACTGTTTCTAAACGCTGATATATCGCCTCTGTGCCCCTCTCAGGACATTATTATTAAAGGCGAGTGTAATTTTACATTTGACAATTCAAGCGATAGGAGCGTATCTGAGAGTCTTAAACAGCTGCGCGACAAATACGAAATTCACACAGTGATGAGTATTGACCGCCTGCTTTATGGGTCTGCGGATATGCAGCATATTAAGGTATCGGCGAGGTGATAATATGCTTTTTAATATTAATCAGCCGTCGGATGTTGACGGCACACTTTCGCTCAAGTGGAGCAAAGGCTTTAGCAATGATATGAATAGCAGATTTGAGCTTGCCCAGCGAGAAATTGACAAGGACTGCATTAAGCTAATGAAGCCGTACACACCTTTTAAAATGGGCGTGCTCGAAAACTCCGCAACCATTCATACGGTAATCGGCAGCGGTCAAATCACGCAGGTTACACCATATGCAAGGTATCTTTACTACGGCAAGGTGTATGGTCCTAACTTCCCGATAGTACGAGAGAAAGACGGTACTGAGCATATCGTTTTCGGGCACTATGACGGTGACGGCACTATCATCGGCTGGCGAAGTCCAAAGGGCAAGAAAAAGCACCAGACAGGCAGACGGCTGCATTACAGCAAAGATAAACACCCGCTTGCAGGCAAGATGTGGTTTGAGCGAATGAAAGCCGACCGCAAAGGTGAAATTTTGCAAGCGGCGGCAAAAATAATAGGGAGTAATGCAAAATGAATATAATCGAGCTTGTGAGGTCAATTTTGCAGGAGTTCCCGAAAATCGGCGAGCTTGTGCATATTGATTATTCAACAAATAAAGTACAGGATTTTGGACTTTCCCCAACAGGCGACACGCTTGTAAAGGAAGATATTTTAGGCAATCAAACACGCAATCACACCTTTATTCTGTACGCAACCTGTCAGTCACTCAACGATTATGACCGCCTTGTAAACAGCGGAATGTTGCTTGAACTGCAAATGTGGCTTGAACGGCACGCAGAGGGTGATATAGAAGTTGAAGTCGGCGACAACATTTTATACGGTGAGCTTAAAAAACTCACTTGCTCAAACGGAATGCTTTACAGCATACCTGACGAAAACAACAACGGCGGTGTGCAGTACCAATTGCAAATCACCGCCCAATACACTATTGAAAATTGATTGAAAATTGAAAGTGAGGAATTATTATGGCAGTATCAACACCCGATATCGGTAAACTTAAGAGAAGTTACCTTTTACATTTTATTGACGCAAGCTTTGGCACAGGCGAAAGTCCAAAGTGGTATCTTATCGGCAAGGACATTGACGATATGTCGGTCGAGCTTAGTCCGGACACAAGCACAGTAAAGAACATTCTTGATGAAACCTCTGTAAATGACAATGGCTACGAGCCTACCCTTGACGCAGGTACATATTACGCAAATACAGGTGACAGCATTTACCCGAAAATCAAGGATATTGCAATGAACCGCCTTACCGGTGATGACTGCAAAACCAAAATTCTTGAAGTGCTCATTGACAAGAAAACAGGCCCTTATGATGCTTGGATTGAGGACTGCATCGTTAAACCGCAGTCATACGGCGGTGCACAGGGCGGTGTAAACATTCCGTTTAATGTTACATTTGACGGCAACAGAAAGCAGGGTACAGCGACAATCTCAGATAAGGTACCGACATTTACCGAAACTGTATAAGGAGTGATTCTATGCAGAGTTTGAATTTTAAAACACCTTTAAAAACCTATGCAATCAACAATGATGAAAACACAGTAATCAAAATTAACACCACAGACTACTCACTCGTTGAGCGACTTAACAAGCTGACAGACCGCACAGAAGAGCTTGTGCAGAAGTACAAGAATATGAAACCCGAGGATGTAACCTTTGAAATTTTTCTTGATGTTGACAAGGAAATCCGCCGAGAAATTGACTATGTTCTCGGTGCAGGTGTAAGTCAGGGTGCGTTCGGCGATGTAAATTGCCTTTCAATCTGCGAGGACGGCAGTATGATTTTTGAGAACTTCCTCAACTGCGTTGTGCCGGTCATCGTAAGCGACATTAAAAATGCACACGCTCAGCAGAGCAAGCATATTGAGAAGTACCTCAATCAAGCAAAGAGGCTTGCAAAGTGATTGGCTTACTTCCTACAAGCCTTGAAATTGACGGAGAGCAGTACGAGATTAATTCCGATTTTCGTATTGCTCTCTTGATTTTCGAAGCTTATGCCGACAAAGAGCTAACCTACGGCGAAAAAGCGGCTGTATGCTTGAATTGCTTATACAAGGAAGTTCCAAAGAATGTTGAGGAGGCACTCAAAAAGGCATTGTGGTTTCTTGACGGCGGAGATGTGCCTAAATCAAAAAAAGCTCCAACCAAAATCCTTGATTGGAGCTATGACGAAAGCATTATTTTCCCTGCACTCAACAAGGTTGCAGGCTTTGAAACAAGGCTTGCAGGCTATGTGCATTGGTGGACTTTTCTCGGCTATTTCAGCGAGGTAGGCGACGGCTTGCTCTCACAAGTGATGAACATAAGAGGCAAGCGTGCTAAGGGCAAAAAGCTTGAAAAATGGGAGCGTGATTTTTACAATGAGCACAAAGAGCTTGTCGATATAAAAGAAAAACTTACCCCCGAGGAACAAGCGGAACTTGATGCAGAGGAGGATTTTATAAACAATCTTGTATAGGTACTTTATAAAATTATTGTTGACAATGAACAAACTTTGTTATATTATGTAACAAAGGAGTGATTATCTTATGTCTTTTATATCTTGGTTTAGAATGCAACCAGTGCAAGTTGATGACGAATTAATTACAAGAGCAGAACTTGATAAAAGAGTATTAGAAAAGAATTTAGAAGATGCTAAGTTACTTGAAACCGATTTAGTTGAGGCGGGGTATTTTTTAGGTTGTTGTTCCGAATGTGCTAAACGAAGAGGCAGAGTGTTTAGTTTATCAGGTGAAGATAAACGATTTCCTAAATTTGAACGAGAATATGGTTGTACTTGCCAAGGTATTGGTTTTACTCCTATTTCTGATTTAGATTTAGAAGATGATTTCTTTAATGTAAGTACATTTATAAATAAGCCTGTTGATATTATACAATACAGCAATCGTCCATTTACAGATGATAGAACAGACAAGGAAAAGAAAATATATGAGATGTTTGTTAAAGAATGTGAGGCTAACGAATGGTACGAACCGTATGGTAAGAGGTTAGACGAACTAAAGAAAGAAACTGAATTACAATACGATTGGATTTGTAAAAACTTGCCGGAATACGCACCTAAATCAAAATATGCTTTTTTTGATATGAAAGAAATTAATTCTGTTGAATTTCAAAAGATTTCTAAATTAGCAGAAGATAAAGGTAAAATAATATATTATACTAATGATGAACTTGCTGAATTAGAAATAATAAAGCCGATAAGAGCCAAATACTCAAAAATAATCGGTGAATGTATGCAGTTTAGATACGGATATAAATAGCAAAGCAGAACGCAACAAAAGCCACTCCGTTTGGAGTGGCTCAGTCTGTCGAAAAAACTCGAAATTCAGGATAACTGGATTTCGAGTTTTTGATTTTTGAATATTA